>JAABUS010002390.1_pt1 | contig 35780 bp, 34 predicted proteins | sample 5560161 | NCBI WGS metagenome assembly JAABUS01 (sample SAMN10711885, study PRJNA513376) | rock metagenome | isolation source: Antarctica rocks | place: Antarctica: Victoria Land, Trio Nunatak nord | collected 2016-01-04 | reverse complement strand
ACTACTCCTGCAAGCATAGCCGAACGCATAGCCAAACTAAAAGAGGTTGGCAGAGGATGGCTTAACTACTTCCGTATGGCAAGTATAACAGGCAAACTCAGAGACCTTGACGGTTGGATACGTAACAGGCTGCGCTATTGCATATGGCACAACTGGAAGAAGCCGGAGCGTAAAAGGAAAAACCTGATACGCTTAGGTGTAGACCATAGACATGCCTATGGATGGAGCAGAACAAGAATGGGAGGATGGGCAGTAGCACAAAGCCCGATATTGCAAACGACTGTTACACTGGAAAGACTAAAGAAGCGAGGATACGAACCAATGCTCGAACATTACTTAAAAGTATCTCCACAACTTAATGAACCGCTGTATACGAGACCCGTACGTACAGTGGTGTGAGAGGCGCACCTCATCGCTTACAAGCGGTGAGGCCGTCTACTCGATTTGTACGCCGCTGTTTCTCTTTTGTCAGAACTAAGTTATTGTTAATCTGTTTGTTATTTTTTACTTTTAAAGTCCGTGATGGTCTTTCCATCATAACGATATACTCCGTTTATAGATCCGAACCAAATACTTCCATCGTTCGCTTCTAAAATCCTACAAAGCATTTTTTGTTTTGACATTATTTCCATTACTGCAGGATTTTTATTGTACAAGGACTTTTGATCATACCTGGAAAGTGCCCAGGCATCAACTACATAATCATTTCCTGAACCAGTAGTCCAGATGTTTCCTTTTTTATCTTCGATGATAGCAGAAGCACCCTTCTGCGATACCTTAGTAATGGTACTGCCGTCATAACGCCAAAGACCATCAACGTCACCGAACCAAATACTTCCTTTTTTATCTTCGATTATTGACCAAACGTTGTTAAACGCTTTACCATCTTTATTTCTGAAAACTGTAAATGTTTTTCCATCATAAAAACAGGCATCGCCCCTTGTGCCAAACCATATTTTCCCAGTTTTGTCTTCCATAATAGTATTGATATCATTGTTGGAAAGTCCTTCTTTAGTTGTAAAATTTCGAAAGGATTTCCCATCGTAACGGCTTGCCCCACCTCCAGTCGCGAACCAAATATTACCGGCTTTATCTTCATAAATTTTTCCAACCCTATTATTGGCAAGACCCTCCTTGGTTGTAAAATGTTGAAAGGATTTCCCATTGTAATAATAAACACCTGAATCTTTGGAAGCGAACCAAAGATTTCCTTTTCGATCTTCCAGAACATCCCAGAAGCTGGGCGAACTTATTGTACTTGTTATATTGGTAAACGATTTTCCATCGTATCGAAACACGCCTTTATAGGAAGCAATCAAAATGTTTCCGTTTCTATCTTGCTTTACATTCCGAACCATACTATTAGGCACCTGGGCAGTTATTGAATCTTTAGTTTCGGATTTGATATTATCTCTTAGTACGTTTGCTTTGTTTTGTCCACAGGAAGTGTAAAAAACAATCATTAAGAACAGAACAAATAATATTACCAGTTTTTTCATTTTTCAATATCTTTTTAATATCGGGCAAGGTTACCTATAAAAAAGTAAGTCCGGTTCTTGATGCCGAAAAACTGTTGTCTTAGTTAAAGTCCACCGGGCAAAAAAACTGTAAATTTTCGCTGACGGTTGGTTTTTTACAATGGCGTACAACGAAACGATGTTGCTGGCGGTTTGGTTATTCTATTTTCAAAGCTTGCATTTTATAACCATTATCATCAATGTCAAAGCCAATTATTTTATTGTTTTTGTCTTTTGTAAATTTTACTTCTGATCCAGCCATTTCCAACATAAAAAAATCAACGTCAGAAGTGAAATAAATTTTGTATTTCGTTTTACTGTCGAGCCTTAGCACTAAACCTTCTTTTTCCAGCGTAACATTAAGTGTATCCCTATGTAGTTTGTAGTTTCCTACGTATGATTTCAATATTTCGTTATTTACGGTAACAACCTTTTTAATTTTCGGAGTATAAAAATCTTTCCAGTTATAAACAGCAGCCAGGGAATTAATTACTTCGCTTAACAGGCTCCCATTATCGGTATTTGCCATTACTACTGCTCCATTCCCGTTTTCCATGCTGCCGAAGTATGCCGCCACAAAGCCTTCATCAGAACCATCATGGTTAAAATATTTTTCATTTCCCTTTTTAATAATAAACACTCCTAACGCTGCAGAGCTATCAATATAAGGGGTCAATCTAAGCCTGGTAGTTTCCGGGGAAAGTACTTTATTACTTTTCCCTTGTAAGGATAGCTGTGTTTCGATAATGTATTTAGCTAAATCTGTAGGGTTTGTCCATAGGCCCGCAGCAGCTTGTTCGGGATAAATATGATACTTCCCTTTCACTTCTTTCCCATCATTATAATAACCTGTTGCCAATAAATTTTCTTTATCCGCAGGCGGCGGTTGGGTATAAAAACTATTGCTCATTCCCATTGGGTTTAATACATTGTTCCACATGTATGTATCGTAAGGTTGCCCTGTTACATCTTGCAATATTAGCTGCGATATGGTTGTTCCTCCACCTGAATATTCAGATTTAAGAGATGACTCATACATTGACCGAATCGCTTTATTGTTAGCCGGCTTTTCGCCATTTAAAATTTGTATCAGTGCAGGTATGGTATCTCCTTTTTCATAACCGTCAAATCCGTGTACTGTTAATCCTGCTGTATGACTTAACAGATTTGCTATCGTTATTTTTTTTCCTTTTGATAGAGAGTCATAAGGAAATTTCCATGATTTCAAATAAATATTAATATCTGAATCAAGGTTCAATTTACCTTCCTGTACTAATTTTAAAATACCAACCCCGTTTAATGATTTACTAATTGAACCAGCTTGAAATAATGAATTAATTGTTATTGGCCGTTGTTCCGCACTATCTGCCCAACCATATCCTTTTGCCCACTCGATTTTATAATCTTTTATCAATGCGATACTTACTCCGTTTACATGATTACTTTTCATTCTGTCGGCAAGTGTAAATTGCTGATTCCCTATTTGCACCCATAAACCTAAATTGTTTTCAAACTTTTTGATTTTTGTTTGTACCTCTTTAGAATAGGTTGTATTGTTTTGTGCAGGTAGATTACTTGTTTGGATACAAAAGAACAGCGATAAAAAAAATGGTGTAAAGGCTTTTGTGTGTTTAGTCATAATGATATATTAAAAAAATGGTGTAAAAAATCCTTTGTACATAAGATTATATTAAACGTACGCAACGGTGTTGTTTCTCCTTATAAACGGGTTGTAAAAAGAAATATAAATGAGTGTATTGCTGGTTTTGAATATTTAAAATCAGCAATACATATTATTTCTGATCGGCTGCACTTTTAAAGTCCGTGATGGTCTTTCCATCATAACGATACACTCCATCCACTGCACCAAACCAAATACTTCCATCGTTAGCTTCCAAAATCCCTAATAAAGCTGGTCCTCTTGACGTAATTTCGGTTACAGTGGGCTTTTTTTTGTAAAAGGACTTTTGATCATAACGGGAAAGTGCCCAGACACCCCCACCAGGATTTACTTCACCAGTAGTCCAGATATTTCCTTTTTTATCTTCGATTATAGCATAAACACCTCTCTGCGATACCTTAGTAAAGGTATTGCCGTCATAGCGCCAAAGACCGTTGGCACGCCCACCATTGACACCAAACCAAATATTGCCTTTTTTATCTTCTATTATCGACCCAACGTTGTTAAAAGCTTCGCCTTCATGGATTAAACTGGTAAATGTTTTTCCGTCATAAACGAAGGCCTCGCCCCTTGTACCAATCCATAATTTCCCTGTTTTGTCTTCAATGATTGTAGTAATATTATTGGAAAGTCCTCCTTTCGGTGTAAAATTTCGGAAAGATTTCCCATCGTAACGGCTTACTCCACTTCCTCCAGTGCCGAACCAAATATTGCCGGCTTTATCTTCGTAAATACACATAACCGCATTATTAGCAAGGCCGTCCCTGGTTGTAAAATGTTGAAAGGATTTCCCATTGTAATAATAAACGCCTGAATCAAGAGAAGCGAACCAAATATTTCCGCGGCGATCTTCCAGGATATCCCAGAATCTGTGCGAACCTAGTTTACTTGTGAGATTAGTAAAAGATTTTCCATCATATCGAAAAACATCACCAAATACGGAGGTGTTCGAGCCAGCAATCAAAATGTTACCATTTCTATCTTTTTTTATATTACGAACCATTAGGTGAGGCCCGTAGGAAGTGACTAAGTCTTTTGGTTCGGAGTAGATTTTATCTTTTGGTACGTTCGTTTGGTTTTGTCCACAGGAGGTGCAAAAAACAGACATTAAGAACAGCGCAAATAATTTTACAAATTTTTTCATCTTTTATTTATCATTTATTATCGGGCAGGTTTAACAATGTGACTCCATCTGTATGGCATAAATCACGTTGCCGGAAACAGATAATTTGAACATCTTCCCTTTTAAAGAAGGAAGTACCAGTTTCCATGTTTTTCCCTTGGCTGCTGACCTGTAAATGCCGTCAGAATGACCACAAAAGAAGTTTTCACCCACCTGGATAATGGTTGTAATGTACGCTGGCACCGGAAGGATCGTCGTATCCTTAGCATGCCAGGTTGAATCGGAAAAGCCTTGCGCCGGAAGGTTAGCATTAACCGGCGACAAAATTGGGTCAATAAAACCAAGCGCCTGGAGGCCGGCATCAATAGCCTGCCAGCTTTTGCCGCCGTCGTAGGATGTTCGTATTCTCCGGGTTTTCGAAACGGTGCTGTAAGTAATAGCAGCGAATCCACCTTGAATACTTGCTACATCAATGCCCACGCCGCCCTCACTGATCACCAGGGCCCAGCTTTCACCATCATCGGTCGATCTTAATATACCTCCCTGGCTGGTTGTCACCAGTACGCCATTCGACTCTACCAATTTCCCTACCATGACTCCGACAGGTTTCCAGGATTTTCCACTGTTAGTGGATTTAAAAAGACCTCTGTCGGAGCAGATGAAAATTGTGCCTCCGGCAGTTTCAAAAACGCTGAATACCCGTTTCTCCAGGAAATTTGTGAATACCGGCGACCATACACCCGTTCCGTTTGTTTTTTGGAAAATTCCACTACCCCAGCAATTGTATGCAAAGATCCCGGCCTTACCATGGGCAATATTGCTATGTTCGTCAGGGAAAATCTCTTTTTTCCAAAAAGGAGTTTTAGAATTTGGCTTATTGTGATATATCCCATTCCCAGCAGATAAATAGAGCCCATTATCATCTGCAAAAAAATCATTTCTGCCGACACCATAAACATCTATCACAGGTTCTGGTAGCCCTTCGCTAATGTCCTGCCATGTTTGCCCACCATCCATAGATTTAAAAACGATATTTTTTTTCTCCCCCGCTTCCTTTTCTTTTAGTACAAAAGAATTTATCAGAAATAATACCAGGAGGATGGCCGGAACAAACACAAATAATCTTTTCATTTTTTTAAATTTAATTGAACAATTGGTTACAAAATTTTGAAACAGCAAAAAGAGTGGGAGAAAACGTTTATTTAATTTTTATATCCTGTCAAAATTGATTCAGCAAAATTACTTTGCTACCTTCCTGCGCAGGGGATTTGGATTGTAAATAAAAGTGTAACCTTTGTAAATAAATCGTAAATAGTATGTTTGATAGCCGAAATTTCCTCTCCGGGAAACGCAAATACCTGTACGGATTGATATTACTCTCGTTTGTCTCTTTGATCTGTGTGGCTTTCAGTATCACAGGCAGTGATGACTTTGATATCGCCAGGAGAGAAATTTTACTCCGCCGGATCGGGCATGAAATACTATTACAGGCTGGCGACAGCACATCACGGGTGCTTCCGGTAAAAAAGATCGGTGAAAATGAATACCAGGTCAGCTTTGAGAATGAACTTACTTTTCAATCAGACTTTCTGGTCAATACTACCCGTCGATTATTAGCCAAAGATCCGCTCGCAAGTGACTATGTAGTTAACGTTCTGAAATGTGGGAACTCCAGTGTAACCTATGGATACGCTATATCAAAAAATAAAAAAGATGATATTGTAGCATGCATAGGAAGAGAGCAACCCAGGGCATGTTACATCATCAACATTAAGTTCAAACCGACAGGAATAGGTACAGCAAAGACTGGATATATCCTGGCCGGCCTGCCATTGTTAGCATTTGTTGGTTTTGTTTTTTTTAGATCTGTTAAGCCGCGAAGAGATTTACTTAATGGGCAAAATACTAGTTTACCTGATGGCCAGGATACTGGTATGTTCAGTTTGGGCTCGGTGTTGTTCGATGCGAAGAGCCAGAAGCTCATCATAAATGGAAAGACTATAGACCTAACTGGAACGGAAACCCGTGTATTGCTCATTTTCGCATCGTCTCCCAACGAGATCATAGAGAGAAGCCGGCTGCAAAAAGAGATATGGGAAGATCAAGGTGTTATTGTAGGGCGTAGCCTTGAGGTGTTCATATCAAAACTTAGAAAAAAACTGGAATTTGATCCGAATATCAAAATTGTTGTTATACGCGGCAAAGGATATAAGCTTGAAATTAGCTTTTAAGAAAATCTTCCCGCTTCGAACTGATGTTATTAGAATTTTCTTTAAGATACGAATATGTTTTAGAAATCAAGAAGCGTGAATGGAACTTCCTCTTATATATTTATATAATGTTGGTTTTGTAATTTCCATCATTTCACAAATTTTTTCAACAGTTAATTTCTTCTGGTTGTACAAATCCACTGCAACATCTCTATTATCCTTATCCAAAGCTTTTGGTCTGCCGCCTTTGCGGCCTCTTGCCCTGGCTGCGGCTAAACCTGCCTGAGTCCTTTCGACAATCAGTGATCGTTCAAATTCTGCAATTGCAGCAAAGATGTGAAAGGTGAGTTTACCGGTCGGTGTAGTTGTATCAATGTTTTCGTGAACACTCTTAAATGCAACACCTTCTTTTTCAAGGTATGTTACCCAATCAATTAAATCCTTTATTGACCTGGCTAAACGGTCAAGTCGGTAGACAACAAGTGTGTCTCCTGTGCGAAGTTGTTCTTTTAGCCGGGTGAGTCCTGGTCTTTCAGAAACTGTTCCTGAAACTTTATCAGAAAAGATCTTTTCAGATCCGGCTTTTTTAAGAGCATCAATCTGCATATCCTGATTCTGGTCCTGGGTGGAGGTGCGTGCATAACCAATTACCATAGTAAGCTCTTTTAGTTAATAAACCGTTCAAAGTTCATTTAATATTTACTTTGTTTTATTTAATCAGTTTATTTACCAAAAATAGGGGCAAAAACAGGAGTTTTTAAAAGTTTTATAAGCAGTAAATAAAACCCTCGTTTCCTTTACTCTATTAAACTCATTGACTCAAGTAAAAACTCCAACTTAAATTAATTAAATCTTTCCGGTCGGTAAGGGGATAGTAAAATATTATCCTGAGCGCTCAGTATTTCAGCCGCAGCAAGTCTGCCTGCAATAGCAGCAAGCGTTACGCCTGCATGCATAACCGACAAATACAGACCTTCGATATGGCTTGCTCGCCCAATAATTGGGAGACCGTCTTGAGGTATTGGTCGCCTTCCTACCATGACATTCGCGAGTTTAATTTGTTCAGTACCTTGCCAATGGTTTTTAATTTTTTCTAATGTGCGTTGCGCTATCACCAGCGGATTATTTTCAATTGATTCATCAATATAATCTTCTGCAGCTAATGTCAAAGTATTTGAAGCAGCACGTACTTCCATGAATGGATTAGAAACAATTCGGTTTACAAATCGATGATTATTATGAAAACTTATTAAAATAGCTGGTGATACATTTATTGGTAGTGTTAAATCCAGTGGTTGGCACAGTGTGGCAGTATTGGCTCCTGCCGTTAAAACAACAATATCAGCAGTTAAATTGCCATTTGCAGTAACTACTCCTGCAATACGTGAACCGTTAGTTATGAAAGACAATACCTTGTTACCCAGTTGAACATCGGCACCTGCTTCCCAAGCGGCTTTAACAAATAGTTCTGTGGTCAGCGTGGGATCAATTGCACCTTCATTTTTGGCAAACATTGCCCGGGCAGGTACATTTTTTAAATTTGGCTCTAAAAGACGTATTTCTTGTTGATCTATAAGACGGACCGGATAACCAAAATTGACGAGTTCACGCACAATACGCTCTGTCTCTGCCATGTTTTCACGCCAGGTTAAAGCACCCGACCAATCAACTTTGAGTTGACCATTTAATTCATCTTCCACTCTGTGCCAATCAGCAATTGCTTGTTGTCGCAAATTTAAATAAGTCTCGGGGGCATCATGTGCAGCAATGATCCAGGCAAATGATTTTTTTGTCACGTCATTAGCAGGCTTGGGTGCTTTATCAATCAACGTCACATGCGCATTTTGACGTACTAAATGATAAGCGAGGCTGGTGCCCACAATGCCAGCCCCCACAATAATAACGTGAGGATGTTTAGAGACCATATATCTATAACTTGAAAATTAAAAATGCAGCAACAATACAACACTATCTATGAACTATGAAGACTGTTTAAGTTTTTGGTTTCTCTGCTTTTATTTCAGTAATAGCTTCAATTTGTTTTCGATACCTTTTAACACTGGAAATGCTGATACCTGTTAAGCTTACCGTTTCATTTACTGAAAGCCCTCTTTCTATAGCTTTTTTTACTTTAGAAAAACTTTCAGAATTTATTCCTTTTGGCCGTCCAATGTGTTTGCCTTTAGCAGCGGCCAGTAGCTGGCCGACACGTGTTTTTTCCAAAATACTTTCCCTGTCGTACTCGGCAAGGGCTGCAAAAATTTGAAGTACCATCTTACCTGCCGGTGTGGTACTGTCAACACCTAAATCGAGCGCCTTAAAATGAATGCCTAATCTATTGAATTCACTTACGAGTTTAATTAAATGATCGCGGCTTCTGCCAAGACGAAAGAAGCGGGCTACAACAACAGTATCGCCAGGACGCAGTTTTGATTGTAATTCATTTAGTGCCGGTCTTGTAGTACTCATTCCCGTTATTTTATCCTCAAAGATTTGGTCGCAGCCTATCTTTTCCAATGCTTCGATTTGAGTATCCAGGTTCTGATCGGTAGTTGATACCCGGGCATATCCAAAGACTTTATTCATAATGGTTCAAGAAGTTGGTATCACAAAGGTAAAGGATGTTTTGTTTTTAGCCCTACTTCTTGAACCATGTTTTTCCTGCTATTTTAAATAATGATTAATTATAGGGTGCAGGTTCAGAAAGTTATGACTTTTTGAACCTACTGAGGTTTCCTTGGTAGTAATGATATTATAAGTTTTCAGAAAGGTATTTTTAATGATATTTTTTATACAGCTAATTGTTTTTCATATTAGTATGTTAACGGTCGTTGCTCTGTCGCTTTACTTTGTGTTGTAAATAATAATATCTATTTAATTCTGTCGAGTCCTTTGTTTATTCCTGCTTTTATCATATTCCCGGATCCATTGTCAGGAAGAAAAGTTGCAAATATGAAAGCTGCCTGATAATTGCTTTTTGCATTATCAAAGTCATTCAGGTCTTCGTAATATTTCCTACTATTTAAATAAAGAGAGTACAAAATTTCTTTGATGGTTTCTTCGTTGATGTTTAAAGCATATCTTAAAGCAGTTTTGTCCCCAATTCAATTTATCTGAAATACTCCCGGGCAAATTTGTTGAAGGTTTAGAGGTCATGGATGCATTTATATAAATCTTTTTTGACGTGCATCCTAATGGAGCATTTACGTGATGAAAATGGATTCTAAGATTAATGAGCAAGGAGCTTATGAATTTAACCATAGCGTAAATACTATTAATGCATATACTGAATTTAATGCTTTATCGTTTAAAAAGAATGATTATAGTTTAATGATCTTAAACGTATTTAAATAGACCTTCCAAAATTAACGGAAACTTTCTCGCTATAAATCCTATTTAAAATCCTGCTACAAAATCGGACACCAGTTGTATCAAAAACGTACATAGATTTTGTAGAAACATATGTTATATACTGAATATCAGTGTTCTTCTTTTTGGCATATTCTTGCCTGTACTTTCAGTTAAAAGTATAGTTGTTGTAGCAATTTTTGAAATAACTGCCGGCATCCTTATTGTTATCACCGTTGTACCATTAGTTTTCAGTCAATAAAGGCTGCAATTGCTAATCCTGAAAAAGAGTCTAAGAAACGGAATGAACTTATAACATAAAAACAAACAACTTCAAACTTATAGCATGTTTAAAAACTATTTAAAAACGGCTTGGCGCAATCTTGTTAAAAACAAAGCACATTCCTTTATCAACATCATTGGCCTTTCAGCAGGTATGGCTGTTGCCATTTTGATTGGACTTTGGATGTTTGATGAACTTTCATTCGATAAAAATTTTTCGAATTACGACCGCATTGCGAAGCTTGAACAAAATGTAAGTTTTACTGCAGATAAAACTACTTTTGATGTAATGCCAATGCCATTGGCTGAAGAACTCCGCAATAAATATGCGGATTTTAAAGCGGTAAGTTTATCTGTAAACCGTGGGTTTATTGTTAATTATAAGAATGAAAAGTTTTCAGAACAGGGGAATTATGTACAGCCCGAATTCGCCCACATGATGTCTTTGCAAATGATTATGGGTAGTCAAAACGGTCTGCAGGATATTCATTCAATCATGGTTTCTCAATCGCTGGCAAATAAACTTTTTGATAGAGAAAGCGCCATTAATAAGATTATTAAACTCGATAATAATTTAAACGTAAAAGTTAGTGGTGTTTATAAGGACATGCCTGCCAACAGCAGCTTTAAAGACTGCGATGTTATTGCTCCATGGACTTTACTTGTCGCCAATGATGCCAATGTTAAAAGTGACCTTGACAAGTGGGATAATAATTCATACAATATTTATGTGCAATTAAAAGATGGAGCAGACCTCAATAATGTATCTGCAAAGATTAAAGACATCAGGGTAAAAATGGATAACCCGCCTTCTTACAAACCAGCGTTTTTTTTAAACCCGATGAACAAATGGCATTTGTATGCGGATTTTAAAAATGGTATAGCTACGGGCGGTCTTATAACTTATGTGTGGCTCTTTGGTATTATTGGTGTTTTTGTTTTGCTGCTGGCTTGTATCAACTTCATGAACTTAAGTACAGCGCGTTCAGAAAAAAGAGCCAAAGAAGTGGGCATTAGAAAAGCAGTCGGGTCAATGCGAATACAACTCGTTTTTCAATTTTTCACCGAATCTATACTCGTAGCATTTATCGCTTTTATATTGTCACTACTCATTGCACAATTAACATTGCCATTCTTCAATGAAGTATCGGGTAAGAGTATGTCAATATTGTGGTTAAATCCCTGGTTTTGGCTTGTTGGTATCGCGTTTAGTTTGTTCACAGGCGTTCTTTCGGGAAGTTATCCTTCGTTATACCTCTCTTCCTTCAAGCCCGTTAAAGTATTAAAAGGAACCTTTCGAGTCGGTCGTTTTGCTGTAATTCCAAGAAGGGTGTTAGTAGTGTTGCAATTTACGGTTTCCGTTATATTGATTATAGGAACCATTATCGTTTTCCGGCAGATAGAATATTCAAAAGATCGTCCTGTTGGTTACAGTCGAAACGGGCTGATTGAAGTGAGTATGAAACCGTCGGATTTAAATGGGCATTACAATGCATTAAGAAGCGATTTGCTTAATAGTGGAGGCGTTGCGGAAATGTCTCAATCGTCCGGTTCAGTAACAGTGCAATATGGAGGTACAACTGATATTTCCTGGCAAAAAAAAGGTCCCGACGAGCATCCGCTTGTAATGAGCAATAGCATAACGCATGATTACGGGAAAACTGTAGGTTGGCAGCTATTACAGGGACGTGATTTTTCCCGTGATTTTGCTACTGATACATCCTCTGTTATATTAAATGAATCCGCTGCAAAATTGATGGGCTTTACAAATTCGCTTAATGAATTTTTAAAGGTGCATGGCAAAGATTATAAAGTAGTTGGCGTGATAAAAGACATGTTGAAAGAATCGCCTTTTACGCCGGTGAGCCCGTCTTTTTTTCTTTTGGATTATGATGGGGTAAATGTAATTAATATCAGGTTATCACCAACACTCAGCGTAGAAAACGCATTGGCTAAAGTATCTGATGTGTTCAAAAAATATAACCCTTCAAGCCCGTTCATTTACAAATTTGTTGATGAAGAATATGCCAAAAAATTTAACAGCGAAGAGCGCATTGGAAAGCTTGCGAGCTTCTTTGCTATACTGGCCATTTTCATTTCATGTCTTGGTTTATTTGGAATGGCATCTTTCATGGCAGAGCAACGAACAAAAGAAATCGGTGTAAGAAAAGTGTTGGGTGCAAGCGTGTTTAATCTGTGGCAATTATTATCCAAAGAGTTTATACTGCTTGTTTTCATTTCATTACTCATTGCTACACCAATCGCTTATTATTTTATGCATAACTGGTTGAAGAATTATCAATACAGCACAACATTATCATGGTGGGTTTTTGCAATGGCAGGCATTGGCGCGTTACTGATTACCTTATTAACAGTAAGCTTTCAGGCTATAAAAGCGGCGGTGGCTAACCCGGTGAAGAGTTTGCGGACGGAGTAGTGTGGTGAGTTGTGAGTAAAATACAAAGAAGATTTACGAGCCAAACCGATAAATAAGTATTAAGCATCGTTGCGTCCTCTTTACTTTCTACTTGAACTCAACAAACTTTCAAAACGTACGAATGAGTGACACAACAAACGATGAAAGAATACCTAATGCTGATAACAAAATTTGTTATTTAAAGCTACTGACTTATAACTTATGCGGAGTGAGGAATAATGAGCAGTATGGAAAATAAATATTGATTATAAAAATGACAGCATTTAAAATAAGAACAAGAATGAAGCAACGGGTTATGGTATTATTATTCTTTTGTTTCAATGAGCACTTGTATGCTCAAATATTATACGTTGATGTAAACAAAGGCAAGCCATTTGCCAGGGGAACGATTGAGGAACCTTTGCTAAGTGTTGAAGAAGCAGTTAATATGGCAAACAAATTCCGGGGAGATAAGCCTGTTGTTATAAAGTTAGCCCCGGGACTATATACACTTACTCATCTATTAATAATCGCAGGTAATAGAATCTCAGATACAAATACATATTCGCTTGAGGCATTGATAATGCCTGATGACACAAACTGGCTGCCATCAAGAATGCCAGTTATTCAGGTAGCAGCAGATAGTAACAGAGCAGGGAAATTACAGCATGCAAGTATAGCTGTACAGGTTGAAAGAAATAACGTTAGCATAAAAGGAATAAAGTTTTTAGGTAATCCAAATCCTGCATCTGAATATTTCTACGCAATCGAAAGAAAGAATAAAACATTAAAGCATCTTAAAATTTCACAATGCTATTTTATAGGTGAGAAAAATTCGGCTGCAATACAGGGAGCCATATTTGCACAAGGTGAAAGAATTCATATTACTCGCTGCATATTTTATAATTGTAAAAATGCCATACTAAGTTTTTTGAATGTGAGGAATTTTTCACTTACGCATTCAATCATATATGGTGCTTATGAAGGCGCATTTTGGTTTGGTTATGCCGAAGATGCCAATCTTCCTTTTACATTTAACAACAACATCATAGCGAATAGCAATTATGCTATCGTTGGCTATAAAGGCACACATCGTAATTATGTTTTTAGCAATTCACTTTTCGTTGATAATAAATATTATTTAGGATTTAATGGTGATACAGTTGAACCTGATATTGTAAATAAACCTACAGAAAATAATATACAAAAAACTGGAAAGGTAATATTGAATGAAGTAATAGCAGAAGGTATTCCAAAGAACTATCTAAACTTGTCATCAGCTTCAGCAGGTAAAGACATTGATGCCGGAATTTTTATGAAGAAGAATGATTGAAGGCATTGTGCATGGTGAATTGCGATTGAAGAATGTTTTTAAACTATACAATAGGATATGAATTGTGCATCGTTTGCGTGGCGCTCTTGTACAGCTTGTTCATTGTTCAACAATACGAGAAAGTAATTAGTTAAATTAATGTATATCGTGACAAACGCGTTCATCTAACAACTGCCTTGCCCCCGTTTGAGTTATTGTACTCCACCTAATGTATTTTACCTTCATTTATGTATCATTTAAATACCAAGCTTTAAAAATTAAACAATTAAAGCACAAAAAGGGTCTTTTGTCTTGTTATTTCCTCAAAATATTGTATCAATTTATTTGTTGAATTAATCTGATACAAGCACAATGTATTCTACTGTAAGTCGTTAATTCAAAAAAGTCTAAGAATAATAATGCAACAGACTCAGAATTAGAATAAATGAAGGAAGTTTTGGAAGAATCTGTCAGGAAAATTAGTACAGATTGTAAGACTTTATTTAATTCATATTTCGATTCGATTGCAACGGAGAATATTAAATTCCACCAAAATGACCGTTCCTTAACCAATGGTAAGTGTGCCTTTGGTTATGGGAGCCGGCGACGTGTGTAACCACCAACCCTTATTCTTGTCTTCAACAAATTTTGCAGTTGGATATTGCGATAGCACGAGGTAAGAAGTTTTACGAAAAACTTCTTTGAATTTATCTATGCGATCGTAGCCAATACCAAATTGTTCTTTAACATTCACCCATGGTACAAACTGTGGTTTGCCAAGTGGGATCCGGTGCAGCCGCTGCGCCAGCCATGCATAAATGTCAAGCGCCATAGCGTTATTGGATAAAGTTCTTAGCGCCCTGCTATCAAGAGGAATTGCATGCTTAATAAGGCTACCAAAATAATCTTCCGATAATTGAATGTAACCTGGCCACAGCGTTCTTTGTTTATCATCCTTATGGAAATCTATTTCAAATCCTTTAACTATCTTGACATCAACCTGAACACCGGTGATTCCATTTTCTGTATAACCAAGGCTTATAATTGATGTGGCCAATCTCCTTAACTGATTTTTTACTTCTTCAATATTTCTTCCATTTGTATCGAGTCCCATGCTTTTTATAAAACCAGTCATGGTATCTTCTACATGAATAACATGAGACTGTGTTCTAATTGCTTCAGTATTAAAGTAGCTCAGTAACAAGCGGGATTTAGCTCCATATGGTATTCCAACGAAGTCAAAGCCGCTTGTTGTTGGATTAAATATTTTATTTGCTTGAACAGCAAGAGATACTTTCCCCTGTTTCGACTCCCATGTAGTTGCATCACCTGGATTGCGGTACGGCAAACACGTCTGACAAAGAACAGTATGATTAAAAGTAGCAAACTTAATATCTCCTGGCTCTTGCTTAATCTGAACGTGGTTTCGAATAATTTTCTCTACATGTTTTGTTATTATGTTTTCCTTTTTTGTCATGATATAGATGATTTTTGAAGGTAATAATTTGAAGCTTCTCAGGTTAGATTACTTATTCACGGTCATTTTGGTGGAATTCTCTTCTTTATAAACTTTTTTTAACGGTCGTTTTGGTGGAACTTCTCTCGTCTTTAAAAAAACCACAGTCGTTTTGGTGGAAATGCTTTTTTTTATCTACTTTATTCACGGTCATTTTGGTGGAATTGTAATTGTAAAAGTTATTCACGATGCTTTTGGTGGAGATTATACGGTTGTTTTGGTGGAAGATCAACGGTAGTTTTAGTGGAAATTGCACGGTCATTTTGGTGGACAAACCTATATATTACCATTATTACCTTTAAAAACCTTTATTATCTGAAATTTTTTGTTTAAAAAATATACTGATGAAAAGAAAAAATAAAAATCGAAGTTGCCGCAGTTTCTAAAAATCGATTTTCCGCTGATTTAAGCACTTCTGGTCCTTTAGACTATGTATTACTTAAAGGAAATTAAATTGCGTCATAGTGTCTTGTTTCCGTTGAGCAAGTAGTCATTTAAATCATTGTGACTTCGATATGCTCCAGAACAATCAGTTACCATCGGTAATTCAACTTTAAAGTATTCCAGCGTTTTTTTTCCTGGTTGGTCATTATCCAGAAAACTATAGACAATGTTGTAGCCCTTTTCGTTTATAAAGTCTTTTCCAATTTCTTTAAAACTGTTGGAGTTAAGAATTACCACATCCGTAACCGGTGAAACATTACGTGACAGCATCAAATGACTTAAAAAATTCATAAAACCTTCGTATACGCTTACCCTATCGGATCCAGTTTCAATTACGCTTATATCATTAGGTTTTGTTGCCATCTTAAAGTACTTGTTTCTTAACGCCCATCCTCCAGACCGATTGCGGAAGCCAATGCTGTAAAACTCTTTACCTTGATTCTCTCCTTCCAAAAACCTGTACTTTATTTCCCTCAGATATTTCATGCCCAGCTGTAGACTGATTCCCCGACTCTCCACCAAGTAATTCCTTAAAGAATAAGCATATAAAGACTTAATATCTAAAATTTCAACTTTACTTTCTTCTGACTTAAACGAACCTGGGGAAAGTGCTGGTGGTTTACTGATGGCTACATCGTTATTGTTTGACAATCTTAATGAACTTAAATAATTCAATGCTCCCGGGACATCTGTTCTGTTGTATTTAATTACAAAGTCCACAATGCTGTTATGGTCGCCTTTATTACTTTCCGCAAAGTCAAACCAACAGTTATAACGTAAACTAATATGAAAACTTGGGGTTTCCTCTTGTCTAAAAGGAGACAGGTACCAAACGTCGTCACCGCTATTTTTTACATGGGTCGGATGGTAACCCAGGTGAGCCAAAAGGTCAAAGAGTTTTATCTGTTTAGCCTGTTGAATATTCATTTCTACTTAAATACTTATTTACTTAAATTATTAATTTTAGATAAGTTCTGCTGTTTTATCTGATAGTACTTGGTATTGTGCATCTCAATTATTTTCGGGCCCTGTTCTAAAGAACAACGAACTATAACGTTGTTGATCAATCAATGCACCGTCAAAATCTTCTATGTAAATATATTGTTTTTCTGTGCTCTCTTCCTCTCCTATCAGGTGTTTATAATAAAAATGAAATGGTTGCCCTTCTCCCTGAAGCTTCAACACTTTTTCTCTGCAGTCTTTCAAAGTGATTTGTTGAGTCATAAACTGTTTTTATCCTAATAATTTACCAACTATAAGAATGGGTGGTTCATAAACATCTAAATAGACTTGAAAAAATAATTCTCATACTGTCGTACTTAATTACTCAACTACTTAATTACTTACTACTTAATTAAGTAGTTACTCAATTTCTTTATCCATTTCCCTTTCAGCTAGATGCGCAAGGAAAGGTCCCAGCTTATTAAAGCTTTTATTTTTAATTAAATGCATCTTCAAGCGATTATGAAGGCTTTCAGAAACATCAACCGAAATTCGGACAGTGTTTTCTTTTTCACTGGCAATAGGTTTAACCGGTCCTGGTTTATGGAGTGACTCAACAGCTAATTCCAAGTCCTTGCCATCAAGTGAATTTTTTTTAAGTTTGCCGTTTAAGTCTGCTTTAGTTTTCATGGAGTATTTCGTTCGAGGTTTTTTGTAAAATTTCTTTAGTAAGAGCCTTTATCTCAGCTTTTGCCTTAGGGTCCGAGTGTTCAATTACACCAGTACCGTTAATAGTAGATTCAACATAAGCTACCCGGCTTTTTATAACAGTATCTAGGATGGGGATATTGTAGTTTTCCTTTAGGTGATCTTTAATACCTCGGTAGGTAGTGATCTTATCGTTGTATTCGTTGATTATAAAATAAGCCTGGATATCTTCTCTGTACTCCTTCGCTTTATCTAAGCTTTTCATAAATTCTTCCAAGGCTCTGAAATCATTTGCACCGGGGCGAACAGGTATTAGCAGCAGATCACTTGCAAGGATTATTGTCGTTGACATTGCGGAAAGGTTAGGGGTTCCATCCATAATGACAAAATCGTGCTTTTCATTGAGAGCTCCAACCGTTTTAGCCAGCGCTTTAGGATCTACTGTACCAACGGCTAACACTTTTGGAAGGCTTTCATCTCTGGCAGCGTACCATTGGAGAGTATTACGGTTTGTGTCGGTATCTACCAAGACAACCGAATAACCTAGGTGTGCCAATGACACAGCGAGGTTAAATGAGATTGTGGATTTACCACACCCGCCTTTGAGGTTCGTTATTCCTATTTTCATGAGAACAAAGATAGTATGTTTACTTAAATAAGTAAATAATTATTTAAGTAGTTGATGAAATAATTACTTACTTAATAAGTTAGTATGTAATTAGTTTTATGTCTTTTATATGAGAGGGAGCATTTTTTGACAGTATTAAACCAGGTATGTAAGTTTAACCGCATACGACCCTTGTGGATAAAAAAAACAACTGCAAAAAGTTCCCCGTCAGATTTTTTGCTAAAAAAAATTTAGTAAATGTTTGCTCTTGTCGACTGCAATAACTTTTATGTAAGCTGTGAAAGATTATTTCAACCAAAACTGGAGGATAAGTCAATTGCTTTCGAGTTGGTTTACCCAAGTTAGAAGACGTACAGGCAGCTACGGCTAGCTATGCTGTAAAACAATGAATGTGTTCATTATGACGAACGAGTTTCGTAAGCAGGATCAGCAATATAGCCAGGGAATTAACCTGCAATTAGCGGTGGCCACCAATGACACGTCAGAATTGATTTTGTTTGCAATAAATGGTTTAAACAAAATCTTTAAGCCTGGTTACAACTATAAAAAATCAGGAGTGATTGTGACGGGAATGGTTTCGCGGACAACTGTTCAAATGGGAAATCTTTAATACAAGGAACAGGCAAAAAGCTGCACGTTTAATGCAGACACTTGATAACATTAATGTAGCTATTGAAAAGATAGCGTTAGGTATGCAGTACAACACCTCACTGAAAAGTGGCGGTTAAGAACAGCGCAGCTTTCGCAAAACTATACCACGTGGAATGAAATGTACGAGATTGGGTAAGTTTGTTATATCGACTCCTCCCAGCGCCTTTGCTAAGTGCTTTTCCTATTTGTAACTGCAAAGTTGAAATTATTTACTTAAATAAGTATTTGAGTAAGTGGTAGACAATCTTATTAGTCATCTATCTATTTCTTTAGTAAAGGGAGGTTGTAGGCATAAAAAAACCTCTCAACGATGAAAGGTAAATATTCAGGCGGATATCAAAAAAATAGCTTACCTACCCCTATGCGCCGCCACAGCGGCCATAATTGCCCCCTTGTATTTCTTTAGCTTCTCAGTTTTAGCAGCCCCAACAACACCAGAACTAATTCTGTCAACTGTTGTATCCACCTTTACTTTATCTTTTGTTAGTTTCTCTTCTATACCATTAACTTTCATACAGTAAAATTATGATATTATTTCCTGAAAACAAAGAATCCTTCATAGTCCTTGTTGGGATCTATTGGCTCCGACGTGTTATCAGCATTAAGGCCTTCCATATCATAGCTAGGTAAGTTAAGCTCGTGTAACAAGAGTTGTTTATAAATAGATGTAAGCTGGTCAGTAATACCTGTCATAAATATTACTGCTTTAGGCTTTCGTTCCACGAAATATTCAATAATGTCTGCAACCGTTGCAAGAACCTTTTTTGCATCTCCGTTACCTGTAGGCTGGAGGGGCTTTAACTCGCCGTTTTCATCTAAATCACCCATTATTACACTATATAAACCATCGTCTTCCATTTCAAAAATTACACCTTTAGAAATTTCACCCTTTGGCCCTGTACTTGAAAATGTAAATTTATCATCGCGTAATCCTGTAGTAAAATCATAAGAGTTTCTCATACTAATCAGTTTTTAAAATAGGTTGTTTGTCTTCCCTTTTTATAAATATGTGAGAAAACACAAAAAGCCAAATCTCTAAAAAGTGTTTTTTGTACTTTCCATTAACACCCTACTAATAAAATAACTCATGCTATTCAGATAAAAAATTTAACCTGTCAGATTAATTCAGATGCTCAATATTCCTCAAACTTAAAAACACCACCTCAAAAACAAATAATAATAATAACGCGACGAGTTTGCAAGACTATGTTTTTCATTTTAAATTCTATTACAAAAGAAGCTTCAGCAGCAGAAAAAGGTATAAAGCTTGGGGAAATGAGAAAAAATTAAGTTAGTATAGATTTGAGTGAACAAATAGAAGCTATTGGTTACCTGGTTCAAAGAAATTCTCAATAAGCCGTTTTGATAAATACCAATATTTCTGTAATCAGTTACATCATTATTCCAACTCGGAAGTACTTTTTGATAAGACAAATTATTTTTCTTTATTCAGCGCGAGAGCCAGTCGTAAAAGGTTTCAAATAAATACTCTCGACAACAGTGCTGTTGTAGTCATCAATATTTTTTAAAAAATATTTTATTGAGGCAGTCATTCTGCAAATTATGCTTAGTCTTTATCTTCCATAAGAGACACTAAAAAACAGATTTAAATTTACTGTGTTGCCCGCTATCTCACCAGCTCCATTTTTAGTAAAAAGTGAAGAATTATTTTAAATTATACCTGTAAATAGAAGAGCACTATAAAGCTATTAAAGAATGATGAAGAATAGTGAAGAATTGTGAGGAAAGATTTTACAAAGATTAAGACTGCGAAGAATTTTGAGGAAATCTGAAGAATAACTAAAGCTAAAAAATGAAGAATAATGAAGAAAAGTGGCGAAAATCCATGCTAAGCCATTTTTAGTAAAAGGTAAAGCTACTTTTTCTTCTAATCGTTGCAAGATGTACCTTTGTGGACACAAGTGTCCCTTACAAAAGTGATCTTGCCCATGCCTGTAACAGGCTATGGGAGAAAAAAAAATCTCGCAACTCGATTTTTTTAAAACAGAAAACACAGCACCGATGGCTAAAAAGAGTGAGTCGGAAAAGGCAGGAGCGATCATCAAGTTCAGAATAAAAGGGAAAGAAAAAGCAGCACTTCAGGTTGAAGCTAAAGGGAAGGGTATCAGCCTGACAGAGTTACTGAAGGCACGGTTGTATGGCCGGCCGGCAAGAGACAGGGTATATGACAAGGGTATCTTTGAGAGTATTGACAAACTAACGCGGGAGATGAACAGCATCGGCAACAATATCAACCAAAGTACTATAGCCATTCACCAGATCAAAAACAGCCAGAAGATGGAAGCAGGGGACTTCCGGCAGTTTAATGAATTGCTGAAACAATATATAAGCACAAGGGATCAACTGCGTGAATTACTATCAAAAACACTACAGTGGGATTAGTATTTAAAATCTTTGCTCCGGGAGCAAGTTTCCACGGGGTAGACTACAACGAGAAAAAGCAAAGACAGGGATCTGCAGAGCTGGTATACTTTGAGAACTTTGGTCATTTCCAAGATGGGCGTACGGAGATAACCAAAGGAGAATTTGTAAATTATTTTGAGAAGTGGTCTGCCCGCAACAGGAGGGTAGCAAACCCGCAATTTCATGCCATGCTCAGCTGCAAGGAAAAAAAATACAGCCACGAGCGCCTCAAAGAGGTAGCGCTGGAGATGATGGGTAAAATGGGCTATGAGGGCATACCCACGTTAATCTATGCCCATAAGGACACGGATCATAATCATGTACATATTGTATGCAGCAGGGTAGGAGTGGACGGCAAAAAAGTCAATCATGACTTTGAGCACCAGCGATCACATGAATTACTGAACAAAATACTGGAAATAGAGCCTGCTGAGGCTTATAAAAAGGATTTGGAGGAGGTAATGGCCTACGAATATGGTTCTACAGCCCTTATAGCCCTTCTAATGGAGCGCAGAGGGTATACCGTGAGCGACAAGGAAGGAGTGTTGTGTTTCTATAAGCATGGCCGGCAGCAGGGATCTCTGTCCAAAGAAGAAATAAAGAACAAAACCAGCGATGAGAAGTCGTTAAAGGATATCAATCAGATCAAAGCCTGGTTGTACAAGTATTCAGCCAGATATGACAGCAAAGTAATAGCAGAAACAACAGCAGTATATACCGATAGAAAAAAAGAATTTTCAAGCAGGCTTACCGAGCATCTTAAGGAGAGGTTCGGGCTGGAGTTTGTATTCTTCAGCGGTAAGGATAAAGATAAACCTTATGGTTATGCTATCATAGATCACAACAATAAAGCGGTATACAAGGGGAGTGATGTGCTTAAACTGGAGTTATTGCATACATTGAGCGATAGAGTAGTTGAGCAGGTGAAAGCAGCGGCAGGGGAGGAGCTGGTGATACCACCAGAAAGGATCCTGCGTTTGGCAGCAGATAAGGGCACCGAAGGGCATGAATTGTTCCCGATAGGCAACATCATGGAACTATCGCTGGAAGGGCTGCAAAGTGTTTTACATACCAATAACAGGCAGGACAACGGAGAAAGATCACCCACAGTTAAAAGAAAACGTAAAAGAGGATTTTTATAATGGTAAAGAAAATATTCTTTGCAGGTCTCAAAGGTGGCAGCGGTAAAATTACTCTGGCCGTGCACTTTTGTAATTTTATCTGCTATTATAAGAAAAAAAGCGTTGCACTGGTAGGCTTTGATATCCAAAAGGAACTGTCTTTCCTGGTTAAAGGAGCGCCTTATCCTATTGTTGAAATGCAGCCCCAAGAACCACGAGGAATTTGAAGCTACAATAAACAGTTTATCTTCCATAAATTATGTAGTTTTTGATCTTCCAGGTGGTATCAATTTTTTACATCTATCTCTGCACTGGTATGCTGATCTGATCGTACTGCCTACAGACACCAATAAACTGGATTTATTTAAAATAAAAGCTTTAGGTGAGTTATTACTGGTAAAGGGGATCATAACTTTGGATAAGCTATGTATTCTGCCTAATATGCGCATAACTAACGAGACATTGAGCAAAAAGGAAGACTTTAGCTCCCTCGTTTCCTTGCAGCAAATTCAATCCATTGCTCCGCTGATACCACATAGCCGGGCAATGAGAGAACTGAATTTTCTTAAGATTGAAAAGGAGGCATTTTATAAATACAGGGAAGCGTTTAACTACCTTTGCGTTTGAGCTCTTTATCAATATGAGGAAAGCACCGCTGCATGGACTGCATGCGACTGTTGGCAGGCTGTTCTTTACTCTTGCCAAAGAAGTCTTCCAGCTCCTTATCATTTAAAGCATTTACCTCCTCAAACGTATAGCTGCTGGCTTTAAAGGAGGCTACATACTTCTTTACCGTGTTGCGTGATGCATCTGCCTGGGCAGCTATTGACATCAGGCTGCGTCCCTGGCTGTACATCCTTAATATATGTCTTATCTTACTCATGCTGATCGTAGTGTTGGCCATGCGTTTTGAAAGGTTACGTTTAACCTCAAAACTATGGCTGCTTCTACAGCATGTGCTACTTGTTCGCGGTGGTCAGTTTGGCCCGGAATTACCTGGTCAATTTCCAGCGGAATCCATGGTCAGCTTGCAGCGGAATGGAGTGGTCAACTTCACCGGAATCTCCACGTTGATGCCTTATTAAAGTCTGAACAAATACATGATCATGATCAAATTGAATCCAAGTTGCTGGTGAAGAAGAAAGCGAAAAAGAAGCGAATGTATTTATAAGAAATTTTTCAAGTAGATGTGAAGCAATAAATAATGCCGCTCATTTTTCGCTTACAGCTTATAGCTAATGCTAAATAACTATATTTTTGATTATCCTTTAAGTTTTTCCACTTATCCAAATCACCCTTCCGGGGGGACAAACCCTTTGTCTTTAAAAATTATTTTGCAAGTCTCAAATTTAAACATGCGATTATTGAGTGCTGCGTTATTGTCTTGTTTAGTCTCTTCTGCTGCTTCCGCACAAAAAAGTGAAAGTAGAGTTGGAGGTATTAAATAACAGAGCCGAAAAAATGGAAGGCACCTCAGTATTTTTATTAAGAGCAAATGTTCATCAATAATCAAAATTGAAATTCTAACAAGGCGGGCAATGCGCAATTCAACGTTGCAAGAAATATCAATTATATCATTCAGGTTAAAGCCATCGGTTATAAGCAATATTATTCACCTCCTTTCTTTATTAATAATACAATTGATTCTTTAGTAATTCCAGTCATACATCTCACTATTGAAAATTCGCAGCTTAAGGATGTAAAGGTTATAAATAAAAAACCTGTGATTGAAAAACAACTCGGCAAAGTTGTTTTCAATGTAGCGAACAGTCCAACGGCTGCAGGTTCTTCTTTGTTCGAAATATTGCAGCGTTCGCCAGGTGTTTCTATTGACCAAAATGAAAACCATGCCTTACGTAATTTTTTTTTAATTCCTAATTAATTAGGTTGATTCCTAATTAATTAGTAGTAACATTGCATAATAATTTGAATTAATGGTAAAACTGGCTAAACGCGAAGAGCAGATCATGCAGGCTTTTTGGGAATTGAATGAAGCTTTTATAAAAGAGATTATTCCGCGATTGCCTAATCCCAAACCACATTATAATAGTGTGGCAACTATTGTAAAAATTCTGGAAGATAAGGGATTTTTAGGCCATGAAATAATAGGAAACCTATATCAATACTATCCTGTCATCAGCAGGGAAGATTACCAGAAACATGCAATGAAAGATATAGTTGTACAGTACTTTGGTGGTTCCTATCCGCGCATGCTTGCTTTTTTTGCCAAAGAGCAAAACTTAAGCGAAAAAGAACTGAAAGAAATTTTTAAAATGATAAAATCAAACGAATGATACCATACATCATTAATGTAGGATTGATCTTAACGGGATGCCTTGCTTTTTATAAATTGCTATTACACAAGGAAACGTTTTATCACTTAAACCGTTATGTGCTGATAGCTTGTTTAGTGATATCATTTAGTTTGCCGTTGCTGCATCTGCCCGAGCAATTGTCCTTTAAAAAGCCTACTGTAGTTGCTATTAACATAAACCAAACTCATGCTGCAAACAACATCCGGTTAAATACGATACCGATTGCAAATAATGCAGTGCAAGAGGCTACTTCCGTTCAAAAAACAGTCAATAGATTTTCATGGAATCAGTTTATTAAATGGATGTTTTGGCTATACTGGTTTGGTGTAATTGTTTTTGGTTTCAATTTTTTGATACAAATTATTGCTCTTTTTTACAGAGCGTATAGTAACTCTGTAGTAAAGGATGGAAAATATCGCATTGTGGAAATCAAAGGGGATAAAGCGCCGTGCTCTTTTTTCAACAATATCTTTATAAACCCGGAACAATATGAATGGGATGTATATAACCAGGTGCTACAGCATGAAAAAATTCACATACACCAACGGCACAGTTTGGATATTCTGCTTGCAGAATTGGTGCTCATTTTTCAATGGTTTAATCCTTTTGCATGGCAGTATAGAAAAGAGATAGAATACAATCTTGAATTTCTTACAGATAGCCAAATGGTGCTGCAACATCACGTCGAAAAAGCAAATTACCAGATAAGTCTTTTAAAAGTATCAGCACCGCATTTCCCGCTTCGCCTTACCACCAACTACAATCAATCATTATTAAAAAAACGCATTGTTATGATGAATGCCAAAAGATCCAGTGTACATTCAGCATGGAAATATTTTTTCCTTTTTCCTTTATTGATATTGTTTGCAAGTGTATTGAATGAACCTGTTGCCACCGCACGAAATACTGTAATTATCAAAACCGAAAAGCATGGCGCACATGCGGACAGCAGTATACAAAATGAAGGTTACTGGTTTGCCACCATTAGAGGAGACAAAATCAATCTGCATTTTACACAGGATGAAAATGATCATCAAAATGAAAACAACTCAGAATTTTTATTAAGCGATTTTCCAAATCTTCCGAAAAACGCAAAAGGAGATTTTAAACTTACAAGAGAAGCTGGTACTATGAATTTTAAAGGCAAGTTTGATAGCAACCAGGGTATGGGAAAATACCAATTTATGCCTGATGCAACATTTGGAAACTTTATGTCTACGCAAGGCATAAGTAAGATAGACGATAATGACCTTATGACTTTCTTTTTTTGGAACATTACCAAAGAATATGTGCAGATGCTGAAAGATGAAGGTTGTACAAACATTAAGAAAGATAAACTGATAGCGCTAAAAGTATTTGGAATCGATAAGCCGTTCATAACTTCTATAACAGAAAATGGTGTGAAAGATATTCAAATAGATAACCTTATTTCTTTTAAAGAGTTTGGTATAACAGGCGCTTATATAAAAGAAATCAAAGATGCCGGTTATAAAGATATTTCTGCAGATCAGTTGATCACCTTTAAAATGCAGGGCATTGATAAAACCCATCTTTCTAAATTATCAAAATCAAATAAAAGTGACAGCATATCAACAGATGATGTGTTAAGCTTAAAAACGATGAATGTGGATGAAGCTTACGCCAATTCTTTTAAAGCGGTAGGGCTTAAAAATATAGAACCACAAACACTGATTACTATGAAAATAATGGGTGTAACATCTGAATATGTAAAACAATTTATAGCGATTGGTTATAAAAACGTTACTACAGAACAATTTATATCTTTGAAAATGAATAATTTAACACCGGAATATGCAAAACAACTTGCGGCAATCGATTATAAAAATATTCCACCAGACCAACTTCTATCTATGAAAACGCAAGGTATTACACCGGAATTTGTTAAGTCACTTAAAGAAATGGGTTATGATAATGTTGATATTGATGAACTAATATCTTTAAAAGTACTTGATGTACAACCGGAGTATATTAAATCTCTTAAAGAAATGGGTTACAGCAACATCTCTCTAAAGAACGCGATTTATCTAAAAATGCAAAATATTACTGCTGATTTCCTAAACGGGTTTGCTGCGGTTGGATTTAAAAATATTTCTATTGATGATGCTATCGCTTTAAAAATTCATGGTGTAACATCTGACTGGATAAAAGAGATGCAAAAAAAAGGGTTTAAGTATAACAACATAAATAAATACATTAATTTAAAAATTCTCAAATAATATTGTCGGATTTAAAGTTAAAAATCAACATATGTTAGATCGCGTTTTTTTAGTGTACAATTCGAAGGAAGATTTACTTTAACGATAAGTATCAAGGTATACCACAGGGAGGGTGGAGGGTACAACAGACTTACGAGTTCGCTTTTACAGAACATCGCTTTCGAGATAAAGGTTTGAATGTTAAGTGGTTCCTGTCGTTGAATGATGCTGTTAAAAAGATAAAAGAATGGAAACATGAATACAACTACTTCAGGCCTCATAGTTCACTGGATGATTTAACACCGAATGAAGTAGTTAAAAAGTATAGTACCTAACCTGGACAAGCCAGAACCAAAGAGGCAAAAAAGAAAAGTTGAATTTTTTTAAAATCCCCTGAAAGCTAAGGTGGTATTCCTTTTCAGAGAAGGCTAAAAAATATCTTGCCATTTTTGGTTAAGTTTTAAGTTGTTAGATACTAAAGCCCGATTTTCTAAAAAACAGTGGTAGCAAAAATGGAGGAGCTCAGTGTGTCAGAATATCTTTGAAACAGATGTAATATCGTATGTCATATATCCCATTTCATAATCTATAAGTGATTATCAATTTTTCAAATTAAAAATAACCCTATTATTCAGGGGAAGATGTCAGTCTTGAAACAAAACTTATACTATAAAATCAAAAATTACTAAGAAGCAATAGAAGGTTATATTAACTTGAAAACATAATAGACAATTCAGCATTAACAACACAAGTTCAGATCCAAACTTTTTGTAAAAAGAATGTTTTAAGTTAAAGTTTCAACATGTAATTCTTTGTTTCTACAAATTTACCTTTAGTGGTAAGTTAAAAAATTTTTGCCGTTCACTTCTTAACGAAAGGCTTTTGAAAATCAAATAAAAATTCGAAATTTGTGAAGGTAATGTTCATATACTTTCGATAGCCTGTCATTCGTTTTCAAAATTTCATAATAATTGTTGTTTAGATGTTACAATTTCTTTCAGTGATATAATATATTAAGACTATCGTATAATTAAACCCGATATCATGTTTAAAAATTTTTTTAAAACTGCATGGCGTAACCTTTGGAAAAACAGCTTTTATACATGCCTGAATATTTTTGGCTTGGCTATTGGCTTGGCCGTTGGTATAATGATTTTGCTTTGGGTGCAGGATGAATACAGCTACAATGACTTTTATAAAAACGCCGCTACAATTTATAAAATTAACTCGCATATTGGTACAGGTGCCAGTGCGCAGGTATGGGAAGGAGCACCGGCCCCATTAGCTGTATTTGCAAAGCAATCCATCCCTGAAGTTAAAGATGCAGTAAGAATAAAGGAGGTTGGTGAACAAGAATTGTTTAAATACCAAAACCTTAAGTTTCAGGAAACAAATATTGCTTTTGCTGATTCAAATTTCTTTTCTGTATTTAACTATAAATTGCTAAGAGGAAATGTGGCTAAGCCATTTAACAACATTAATTCAGTTGTTATTAACGAAAGCGAAGCAAAAAAATATTTTGGTAACATCAACAACGCATTAGGCAAGATTTTATCAATCGTTGGTTCTGGCGATTTTGCTGTAAGCGGAGTAATGCAGGATTTTCCTCAGAACTCTACCTTGCAATATAATATGCTGCTGCCAATGAGTTTATATGCAACCATATTCGCAAATCAGGGTGGTAATGGCAACTGGAAAATTATAGACGAAGATTTAGGAAATTATCACTACAATATTTATTTATCGTTGCATCAACAAGCTTCCCCGGAAACTGTTTCAAAAAAATTAAGCCAGTTATACCAGAATCAAAAAAAAGATGATGAGGAAGCATCCAAAAGCTTTTTTACACTGCAGCCTTTACAAACGTTGCATTTAATTGAAGCTGATGGCAATAAGAGTGCTTTGCAAACGGTAAAGATATTTTCAATTATTGGAATTATCATTTTAATAATTGCCTGCATTAATTATGTAAACATTTCAACCGCACGCAGCATGCTTCGTTCAAAAGAGATAAGTGTGCGTAAAATCATTGGCGCAGCAAAACATCAACTCTTTATACAATTTATTCTTGAATCTGCTGTATTATTTATACTTGCTTCACTGCTTGCATTTGCCTTAATTTTTTTATTGCTGCCATTATACAATGATATTTCAGGTAAGCGATTATTATTTAATCTAAACAATATTAGTGTTTGGATCACTATCGTGAGCACTATTATTTGCACATTGCTATTGGGCAGCATTTATCCAGCATTATTATTTACTTCTTTAAAGCCCCTGCAGGTTTTAAAAGGTAAACTACCAGTTGGTATCGGCACTACATCGTTTAGAAAAATATTGGTAGTAACACAATTTGTTTTTTCTGTAATATTGATTACAGCTACCATTATCATCATCAAACAACTTCAGTATATAAAAGAAAAAGACTTGGGCTACGACAAGTCGCAGGTATTTTCATTTGCATTAACCAAAAACGTACATGACCATTATGATGCATTACGCAATGATCTGTTAAAGCAGCCCGGTATATTGGCAGTGGCTTCATCAAATAATGGTTTTATTGGTCCTGAGCATACTACAGGAGATACATACTGGGAGGGAAAAGCGGAAGGCTCTATGTTTTTAATTCATCCGAACAGCGTTGATGAAGATTTTATTCCGCTGTTAAAAATGCAGATTGTCAAAGGAGAAAATTTCAGTGGTACGCCTGCAGATTCAAACCATTTTATAATTAATGAAACGGCTATGCGGCAAGCCGGCATTAAAAATCCTGTAGGTAAAAAATTCAAGCTCTGGCAACTGGAGGGTACTATTATCGGAGTGTTGGAAGACTATAATTATGCTTCGCTTAAGAAAGCTATTGAACCGGCAATCTTTTACTACGGAGCCGAAAATTGGACAATGTATATAAAAACTTCCGGCAGGGATGCACCTAAGGCTATTGCGAGTGTACAAAGAAACTGGAAGACTTATGAGGAGGATATGCCGTTTCAATATTCTTTTTTAGATGAAGATTTTAACAAGCTATATCAAAGCGATGAGAAAGCAGGAGTGTTGATAAAAGTATTTGCAACCGTTGCTATTTTAATCTCTTGTTTAGGTTTATTTGGTTTGATCACTTTTATGGCACAGGTAAAAACAAAGGAAATTAGTATAAGAAAAGTGCTTGGAGCTAACATACTTAATATTACTCTCATGCTTACAAGAGAATTTGTATTACTAATATTAATGGCTTTTATTATAGCTACGCCTATTTCCTGGTATTCAATGAACAAATGGTTACAAAATTTTGCATACAAGATAAATTTACAATGGTACATGTTCGTTGCAGCAGGAGTTATTGCGTTGATGATTGCTTTAATAACAGTAGGCTTCCAAGCTATAAAAGCAGCGATAGCTAACCCGGTGAAAAGTTTGAGAGTAGAATAAATTAGCTCATAATTATTAACTAAATGCACTGCATGGCCTACCGTAGGGTTGATGATTATAATTGTTATAGAACCGAACCCCTTCATGTATTAGGTGGTTTGCCTCCATGATGTGGAAATATGGAAAGCAAGCCAGCGCTAAGCCTTGCTTTCCTGACAACATCTCTACATTTGGTTATAACATTATTCAATTAACTTGATTTAAATTCAACTTTTGACATTAACTGAAGTGAGAGGCGTACATTAAAATATCATTTCATTAATAACCTCTAAAAAGCTGTTATGAATTTTGTACAAACTTTCTGGACTTTACCGAGTAAAATAAAAAATGATGATTTTATAAATAGATTTAACGGCGGCTTTCCTAGCGAAAAATATCATGCTATGAGCTGGGCATACAGTTTTTATTCATTGAAAAGATATCACCCAGATAAGAAAGTGGTACTACATACTGACTCTTATGGTGCAGAATGGTTAATCAACAAACTTGGAATACCATATGATGAAGTGAAGTTGTCATTAGATGATTTTTGCAACTATCCAGAAGTATTATGTAGTCAGTAAGCGACAATGCAGAGTTTTTCGTAATTAGAAGTGCAGAGTTTTTGGCAACAAGGATGCACAGAAAATGGCAACACGACTGCAGAGATGAGCTCAAAAATAAATCAGTTGTTTTGTTCTTCAAAAATTGTTTTTCTGTTTTGAAGCCGGTAACTTTTTCCTGACAGATTTATTACCTCACAATGATATAGTAACCGGTCAAGCAATGCAGTTGCCAATACCTCATCGTTGAGCATAACAGCCCATTCGGCCGGTTTTTTATTTGTTGTTATAATGAATGATGTTTTTTCATAAAGCTGGTTAACAAAATTAAAAAGACTTACTGCTTCATTTTTTTCTATTGGAAAGAGCATAATGTCATCGATTACTATAAGGTTTGCTTTTAATAATCTGGTATAATCAGCTTTTGCTGTTCTGGTAAAATCTTTCATTTTAAGCATGCCTACCAATTCTTCCATGGTACGGAAATATGCCTTATAGCCTTTGCGCACTGCTTCTAAGCAAAGGCCTGCTGAGAGAAAAGTTTTTCCTGTTCCGGATGGCCCCATGAAAATAATGTTGTAAACCTGGTCGAGCCAGTGTAGTTCCTTAAGTTGATTTAGCCTGTTTTTTTGAAGACCATTATCAAAGGTTTGATCGTAGGTGCCCAGATCGCCTGATCTGGGCAGCCTGGCTGTCTTAAGCCGTTTTGTAAGATCGTTTTGTTCCCGGTGTGCAGCCTCAGCGCTTAGAAGACTAAGAGTGTAATCAATATAGCCAAGCGCTTTAGCTTCTGCATCGTTAATAAGACTGTCAATACGAGGCTGTATGCCACCCAATTTAAATTGTTGGCAATAGTGGCGGATAAGTTGTTTTTGTTCAATCATTTAATTTAATTTTTAAGTTTTAAAACATATCGTAGTCGTTAATAGAACTTGTTGCCGGTTGTACTAAAGCCTGCTCAGGCATTTTACCGTTCAAAGGATTAATGGAGCTGATTTTGTTATCAGGCGTATTTGAGGATGAGTGCAACGTAGTATAATGTTCTGCAATGGACTTAAAATCTGATGCGCTGGTAATATTATGATCGCAGCAATAATGGAGCGCCTGATCTATAACTCGTCTTTCTGATTTTTCTATTGTCTCCTTTAGTAAAAGAATCTGATCACGTATGTATCTGGGTTTATGTTTGTGGATAGTTTGTAAGAACTGTCTGCCCTTTTCAGGCTCATTCATTAAAGTGCAAACTTGTTCAATCAGTTCTGCAATGGCTAATGATTTATCTCTTTTATGATCGGTATTTACTACTTTCTGCCCCTTACCTAAAGCAATGGCATGTGTGCATAAGAGAACATCTTTGATGTCATAAACAACCAGATGTTTACTTTCAATTACAACTTTTACCTGGCTTCCTTTTCCTTTATATGTTCCCAGGGGCAGAGAATAAAAGTTTCCATGATAAGAGAAACAATTATCTTTTCGGACTGTATAAAACACCGGCTCTGTTTTAGAGGCGGGTAATGGAGAGAGTTGCCGTAGAAACGGTTTTTCAATCTCCCATTCCATTATGGGTTGTTTCCTGGTGCCGCTATGAACCATTTGATTGGCAGTACGTCCAAGCCAGCAAAGAGCTTCAGAGTTCAGCGCTTCAATATCTACAAAGGGTCGGTTGTACAAAAAATTTTGCTTTACATATTTTACAACATTTTCCACTTTCCCTTTGCTTTGAGGATCTGCTTTGCGACAGAAATGAAGCTTAAACCCCCGCTCTCTGGTATAAGCTTTAAAGCGATCTGTAAGGATAAGGTCTCCTTTATTTTCGTCAACAATAAATACTCTATCCTGATCATAGACAATTACATCAGGAACACCTGCTATGAACGTAAATGCTTTTTCATGAGCCTCGATGGCTGTCTCAGAAGTAAAACGCCCATCGCAAAACCAGATATACTTATACCGGGAGCGTGACAGTACCATGGTGAAAAAGAAAACTTTAATCTTTTTGCCCTGGCTGTTCCGGAGGTTATATTCTCCGAAGTCCACCTGCGCCTGCATTCCATAGGGTGTATCTTCCACTATTTGGTAATCCCTTACAGACTCGATTTTAGGCAAATGATACTTTTGACGTACCGAGGCTACAAAGTTGAAAACAGTCTTAGGTGAAGTGTCAGGAAAGTCTTTAAAATGCTCTTTAAGCCAGTCGTGCATTTGAGCCGAAGAAGTATCCCTGAATTGATCAAGTTTGGATTTTACAAAGGCTTCATAGGGCAGTAACAGCTTGCTTCTATCGTTTGAATTTTGTAAAATACGCTCATAGTCACGGTCATCTTCAATGGTAAGAAGATGCTTTACCGTTCGCCAGTTCAGGCCTAAAAATTTACTGATATAAGAAATGGAAAACCCATCGCGGGTCATCTGATGTACCTGGTGATAGATCATAACTTTTGTTAAGTAACGGTTCATAATTGCCGGAATTTTTTATCCGGCAAAACTTAAACTTTCCTGTCCGGGGGCATGCCCCCGGACAGGAAAGTTCTGCACTCATTGTTGCCATTTTCTCTGCATTCCTGTTACCAAAAGTTGTGTATTCCTATTTACCAAAAGTTGTGTATTGTTATTTACCGATTACATGCAGATTATGGAAAACAAATTATTCAAACGCTGTCAGCACAATTGGAAACTAAATACGGCAAAAACTTTGAATTAAGAAATTTAAGGCGAATGTTGCAGTTCGCTGAGCAGTTTGCAGATCACTCAATTGTCGTTACACTGTCACGACAATCGGTGATATAATACGGAGTTTGCCAATAGGGGGACGAGTGTGACGGAATTGGCTTTGATAACCAGTTGAAAACTGCCTATTCTGCAAATGGCGAAGGCACGCTAACTGTTGTCAAAGAGCTATCGGCAAATAATTTTGTTGTAGCTGAAAATGTACAGACCAGGAAAGGTACACGCACCATTACTGTTGATCAAAAAACGCACAGGATTTACCTGCCTTCCGGAGTGTTTAAACCTGCTTCTAAAAAATCTTTTCGCCCTGAAGTTATACCTGGAACTTTTAAAATTTTAGCAGTAGAAAGAACTTAATTTATGTAAACTAATTTCAGTATAATACACTCTACCGCTCCTATGAAAAGTTATGCAGGCATTATATTAAAAAGACCGTGTAAAGAGAAAACTTTTGTTCCTGCTAAATATTGGAAATCAACTTTTAATAGGTGCAAAAGATGTTTTTTATTTTCTCTTAAATTAATACCTAAAAACTATTCTCAACTTTTATATATTTTTGAATGAGTTAGAGAGAAAATTAAATCCTGTAAATATGGAAGAGAAATCAATTGTTGATCGCTTACTAAGAAACATGACTAATATGCATGAGTTAGGCCGTCAGCGTGCTTTTGAATTAGGCAATCCCTTTTATGGTCAGTTTAAAGAAGACGGGGGATATTGGCGTAAAGAACTGCCCTCAGGCGAAAAATTTTTGGTGACCATTGAAGTTATATCAGATGAACAGGGTATGCCTGTAAAAATCAAAGATACCCTTATTAAAAAAATAGAAAACTAATGAAAGGGCCGCAACTTATATTTGTTGCGGGCTGCAATGCTGCGGGTAAATCTACTTTTATTCGAACCAGGCTCGTTGAGTTATCAACTTTTGAAGTAATAATGTCAGACGTGTATAAAGGCAGAACCAAAGAAATATTTAACCAGGCATTGCAACAAAAAAAAGATATTGTATTGGAAACTGTTTTTAATGACGGATCATTTAAGAACATGGTTGATCAGGCTAAGAATGCAGGCTATCAAACTTCTTTAATTGCACTGTTTTTAGATAACCCTAAGCAGTCAAATGATAGGGTTGCAGTCCGGGGAATGCAACAGAGCGGAATAACTATTTCAGGAAGTAATGTAAATATTAATTTTAATGAGAGCTTTAAAAACATAGCTGCTTACTTTTTATACTTTGACAGAAGCGACTTTATATATACAGGAGAAGGAGGTGAGAACCAACTTATCATGAGCTTTCAAAAGGATCAATTATTAACCTATCAGGCTAACAACCTGCAGTATCCCCAAAAATTTGCCCAGTACAGTTTTAGTAAAGGCCGGTTAAATGAAGAAGCGATTAAGATCATTACTGTCAATCAGAATTATTCACAATTATCTCAGGAGGTAGTAAAACCAGTAAGAAAATTCAGACTATAAATTTATAAAATTAGGCGTTTAGGTTACAAAATCTTTATGAGACAGCGGTTATGCAACACAAGTCTGTTTATTAGTTTATCATAGGTATCTCCAAATGCTCTTCTGTTAGACCTGAAGAAGAATTCATAAAGTTAACCTTGCATGTATTTTTATGAGCATTTGTGATGAATGCCTCTTAACCACGCTTTAAAATTCATAATTATAGGGTGTAACCCTAAATTGTGAAAATAATTTTGATTTTTTTCCTCTTTTTCTTTTGGTTAATGCCACTTTTTTTCACAATTTTAGGGCTTTTAATACCCCAGTCTATAAATGTGAAACTATGAAGGATCTTTATTGCGGTTTGCAGTAGGTAAACGCAAAACCTGGTTAGTCGGGCAGCATCAAAGCACTTAGGAAGAAAGTCAAAACGCAATCCCCTTCAATAATAGCTATCAGCACCCATTCTGCCGGTTCCATCAAGGTCGGCATCTTTCTTTATTTCACTAAAACAATACAATAAACGAAGTTTAAAACTTTAAAGTAAAACACCTGCTGCTACGCATAATACAATAAAAGCAATTCCATTCTTCAACGTTAAGTGTAACAAGATAGCCAACAAAAGTCTTGCGGCTTAAAATAAAATGGAATCCTTTACCGTTTAGCTAATATTTACTCTCTTAAAACAAATAACTGCTATGGGTAAAGGAATAATTACAACCTGCCTGTTATTTTTTTTAATACCACAGGTAAATGCACAATTAGGTGCA
>JAABUS010002389.1_pt1 | contig 35781 bp, 20 predicted proteins | sample 5560161 | NCBI WGS metagenome assembly JAABUS01 (sample SAMN10711885, study PRJNA513376) | rock metagenome | isolation source: Antarctica rocks | place: Antarctica: Victoria Land, Trio Nunatak nord | collected 2016-01-04 | reverse complement strand
CCCCTCCCCCTCTCGGCATCTCTAATCCTCACCTCCCTCCCCCAAGACGCGCATACCGCCCTCGCAAAAGCCAGCAACGATGTCGATGGTATACCTCCGAAAGGTATATTCCCCACCTACACTCCTCCCTCTCCCCTTTCTGTTCCCCTTCGTGCACTCCCCTTACTGCGCAAGATGTGCGCGCCGATGCTGATATGTGAGGGGTAATCAGTAACAATCCGCTTCCAGCCCGTCGGCTCCGCCCCGCACCTCAAGCAGCGGCTCTTCAAAGTCAGCAGTGCCAATCGGTTTGAGACTGTGGTTGCTTTCTTGACGAAGAGATTGGCGGGGACGCCGGGGTTTGCGGGGCAGAGTGGTAATGGTGGGGGAGGGGGTGTTTTCTGTTATGTGAATAGTGTGTTTGCGCCGGGATTGGATGAGGGGGTGGGGGGGTTGTGGAGGGTGAGTTGTTGCTCTACTTGGTGGGAAGAGGAGGAAGGGGATGGGTAAAGGCACGGAGAATGTTGAGGAAGGGGAAGGGGGGTGTGAGGATGAGTAGATGGATTGGGCTGATTTGGGGCTACTTGTATAGTGCTTCAAGACGGACGATCAGCTCATCGTAGCTTACTCGACAACGCCGGCCTTTGGATGAGCGATCCAAGATAGGGAGGTTGCGGAGCTATCACAAGACGTAGCTCAGATGATAGCGAGCGGAGGGCGCTGCTTGTTCTCTTGGATGAGCGATAGCAGTAAGGACGGGGACAGATAAGTTCTTATTCTATGCTACCGACGAGAATGCTCTATGCTCATCTATCTAGCTACGCCAAAAACCCAATCAGATGGCACAGAACCCAATATGCATGGTGATAGATGTCTGAGACGCTCAAAGGATCTATGGAAACGCTAAATCGCAGCATAACAATGGAAATGACCGCCAAAGGTACAACAAGAACTGGTGAGGTAAATAGTAAAGACAGCATCAAGCAGCCTCGGTGTTTATCAATTTGTCGAGCTCTGCCATCGCCTCTGCTGGCATTAGGTAGGTATGCTCCGAGGCTGGATACGCCCGGCTTTTAACTTCGGCTGGAGAGATGTTAGTAGAAAATAGGACTAGAACACTGGGCATGCAACATACTCTTATACTGTTCAATAGCCTTCATACTCTCGCCCCAAACATTGCCATACTGCTTGACGAATTTAGGAAGGAAGCGTCCAGGAGGGAAGTTGCCAGACATGTCGACCTGCACCAGGACCTGCCCCGAGCAGCCATTGCCAGCGCCAATGCCGATAGTTGGGATCTTCAGCTTCTTCGTGACCAGGCTGGCGACTTGGGCAGGTACGGCTTCGAGCACGACAGCAAAGCATCCAGCTTCTTGGACAGCCATAGCATCTTCTAAGACTTTGAGGGCGCCGAGGGTTGTTTTTCCCTGGACCTTGAAGCCGCCAAGAGCGTTCTGCCGTTGAGGTGTGAGGCCAACATGGCCAAGCACCGGAATACCTGCTCGAGTAATACGCTCGATTGTAGGCGCCATGTCCATGCCACCTTCGAGCTTGATGCCTTGGACTCGGCCCTCCTTTACTACTCGGATGGCAGACTCCAAGGCTTGCTCCGGGGCTATCTCGTAAGAGCCCATGGGCAGATCACCGACCTGATGTATCTTCTTAGCTTGTATGTTCATTGGTGTAGGTGGGGGGGCCCGAGTGACGTACTGTGAAAGCACCTTTGGTGGCACGTGCCACACTTCTACAATGGAGAATCATCTCCTCGAGCACCACTTCACTCGTGTCCTCCATGCCCAAGGCTACCATAGCCAGACTGTCTCCCACGAGGATCATGTCCATGCCGGCGGCGTCGGCAACGTGTGCGCTGGGGAAGTCATGGGCCGTTATCATGGCAATGGGTTCCAGCTTCTTATAGAGAGATTGTAGAGTACTGATGGTAGTCTTCTTCCACGGATTCGCTGATGGCGTGCCCAAAGGCGAGTGTGACGATTGCCTAGTCTGACATTGCGAGATTGCGACCGGGCGAGTGACAGCGACTGGTATGGGCGCAAAAGAAGCCTGAACGGTCTTATGTAGAATACTGGGTCTTATGAGACGATGAGCCATTGCTTCAACCTGGTTCTTTCGCGAATTTCTTGGATAGTATGGATAGATTCGGTGAATCGGTGACTTCAGCTGATGATGACAGATCCATTGTTCCGGCGTTGGGTGGGCGCTTTATTAATGGGTGAGGTCGTGATGGTGTATGCTGCGGATTCGTGGTCATGTTGAGGACGAACCTGTCGAAACCCGGATTTGGCTTTAGGGCCTGATGAAACAAGCTCCGCTTCTCCGCACAACACGCCGAGGCTTCTGCTTCCGAACCATCGTTGCATGTGATACAAGAGATGGTGATGGTGAATGCCTCCGTAACTTGGTACGAGTAGATGGGTAGTCGTAGAAACGCGATGGAGGGAAGACCGGCCGGAGTTAAGATGTCGCCGATAAGGGCACTTCTACCCAGCTAGTCTCATGACCACCTCCCACTCGAGTGTGTAACTTTGTCTTTGTACGACGATTTGGCCATCCGGAAGAGAGCTACCTGCAGTAGTAGTTCAACCAGCTGCCGCATCTCCCAGCTATCACTGTTGAGCATTTTGAAAGCTTCAGCAAAGCAATCTAAATCTTCGAGACCAAGTCTCGTGGAGTCAAGCAAGCCAAAAACAGTGCAGACCACGTCAGTGCTATCTAATTTAGCCAGAGGACTCGGATTCCCTGCAGGGACTTTATACTCGAGCAAAAGGATATCGAGCGGTTCAGTAGTTGCAAATTGATCGTTGGGACCTTCAAGGGGCCTTGACTGCTCACGACATTCAGAGGGAGCAGGCAGCAGGATGAGTAGCCCAAAGAGAAGAATCGAGACGGATGTAAGTTGGACAACAAGAGATGGCAACATATGAAAGAGAGGACAGTGTACTAATAGTATTCTTTGCTTTGAAACTAGGTCATGAAGTGAGTCCATAATGCTTCGCAGGAAAAACGTATTTGCTGACATGCATCTTAGGATGTACGAACCCTTTTCCCTTTACATGCGGCTTTCTTCTGGAGGAGATTGAACCATTACCGTATGGATGCAGCCGAATTTTCGAAGACTAACCACAACTTGCAGGTTGATGAGCGACTATGAGGTGACATTGGTCAACGACAATATGCAGGAGTTCTACGTCCGATTCAAGGGCCCTAAAGAGAGTACGTGAGCAGGAAAACAACTGCAACGATGCTATCTCACCATTGGATTATTAGCACCCTTCGAGGGCGGTCTCTGGAAAATACACGTTGAGCTGCCTGATCAGTACCCGTACAAGAGCCCGAGCATCGGCTTCGTCAACCGAATATATCATCCAAACATAGATGAGATGTATGGCGTTCGTGGTCTCTAAGAGAGAGATAAGGCTGACTCGCTAAGATCTGGATCCGTTTGCCTCGATGTCATCAATCAAACTTGGTCGCCGATGTTCGACATGATAAACATCTTCGAGGTCTTTCTACCTCAGCTACTACGCTACCCAAATCCTACGGATCCTCTCAACGGGGAAGCAGCTGCTTTACTAATGCGAGACTCGAAGACGTATGAGACCAAAGTCAAGGGTAGAATTTTCGGATACAGGATGATTGAAGTTGGCAAGCTGACTGAGCGCTGTTAGACTATGTATCGAGATACGCTACAAAAGACGCCGCGGACGAGGCTGGCGAGGACGAAGATGAAGAGAGCGAGATGAGCTCCGTAGGTGAATTCGACTCTGGGGACGAAGAAGAACCTGCAGGGCAAATGGAAGTCTAGCGTTCGATTTTTTCCGGGTCACAAGTGCACAGGTGGGTACGGTTCTTGTATCAGCATGCAACATTGGGGATTGGGGTTTTGGACAGCGGTTCAGGAGTGAACGGGGCTGAAGCACGGCATCTAGGATTGGACGGAGCATTTTGCAATTTTCATCAAGCAGAGATCAGCAACTCGATCATGTACATTGTTCCGGTCATATGATCCGATTTCTGCGGCGTCTGTGGCTTCTTTCAAGCCTCGTTCTCGGTCTCGATATGCTTGGGTTGTTCCTCGTCCTCGCGGTCTTCATGTCCGTAAGAAAAATATCCCAGCGATCATCACTCTCCTCTGCAAGACTGTTCTCTTTCTCCTTCTAGTCCTCGGTGTAAGACCCGTTCCATGTCTCTGCGTCCCAGGTCTTTGCCCGGTGCTGAGACGATTTCTCGCCACTGTCATCAACCAAACGCAATGGCTCTTGCTGTCCATTACCATTCGTCTGGGCTAGTCTCACCTGCCTGAATGTTTTGCACGTCAATGCCTTTCGGACCGAAGAGACCATTAGATACGTACTTTTTGGGGTGGCCCCCTTTACGTGGTGCGACCCCGGTCTAGAATTGTTACCCACGATTAGTAAGGGGTTTATTACGAGAAGTCATGACATGAGATACGTATACACACGCGCGTAAAGCCTTAGAAAGGGTGTGAAATTATACATAGGACTTGATAACATGTTTCCTCAAGGCTACGACGCTACCTCTTAGAGTACTCTGCCAACAATATCAGACAGGACTCTCTCACTTAGCTCTGTTTTATGACTGTTTAGACTCACACTATATAATTTACATGTCTTCACACAATGTATCTCCACTCGCCTTGAAGCGGCCAAAGGTGGGCCCTGGTTACATCTGATGGTGATTGGTCAGGCAAAGATCGGTAAGTCGGAGAAAGTAACCTGCGACTAGTCTAGCGAGCACTTGTGCCCATTGATTTCGACGAGCCATGATGCTGGAGATTTACTTCAAGTTGTCAGAACAAATCGTCGTTGATGTGTTGAAGTATCAAGCTGCGACTGTTGAAGTCATGCAGATAGGAATTCAGGATTGGCCTCGCGGAGCCGGAGTAGTTCTATATTCTTGATAGCTTTCAAAACACGTGACTTCGCGCTACTGCGGTGGGAATAAAGATTAGCCGCTTGTACAAGGCTTGTTGGCCTGACGAAGGTGTCATATTTACTTTGTGTACCATCAAAAGTGGGTATGCAATAACGGTCGCTAGTCCTGCGCACAGAGCCAAGTCTTGGAAGTAGATTCTCGGTATGTTGCCTTCAGTCTTCGAGCAAATCACGCTGTATTGACTATGGAATCTGGGGAGCAGCACCGAAGTCAAAGGCGTCTGCCTGCACAGCGAGAGTGTCTTACGACGAACACGTTAGGATCAACGCAAGCCCCGGCCTTTGCGTTCGAGCCCCGAAGTGCGAAATCTCCTGTGTATAGCAACACCTTTCGTGTGCCTTCACCCACGGATAGCGACGAGGAAGAGACACAAGGCCCTCAACAGGAAGCCAGTGACCCTCAACTTCCGGTGCAACTAAACCTACACACCAGTCAACACCCCCTCGACTTCCAATTCACTGGCAACAGTAGTACCGATCTATCCAACTTGGGAGACTCTAGCTCACTGTTCTCCATTATCAGTCCATCAACGACCCCAGCACTTGCTCAGAGGACAAGTGCGCAACCCTTCCACTTTGGAGAGTCTAGGTCTATAACTAGCAACACCATCGCTTTCGAGTCACCTCAAGCCCATAAGATGGTAGTGGAGCGAGAGCCACCAAAGGCGACCCCTCAGAAGCCTTCCCAGCCTGCCTTCCATAACGTCCAGCAGCCGGAATTTGGCAAACCTAGCCCTCTGCAGAACCGGCTTCAGCCCAACAATGTTTTCAATATGCCAAGGCCCCATCAATCAAGGCCTGAACACCATAGGATAGCAGCCCCGCCTGGCACATCCCATTTGCAGCAAATGAAGGATCTCGCACACAAGTTCGTGGACCCATTACGGCCGCACCAACAGCCCATCCAGCCTCGACCATCTCAATCGGACGCTGATGTGGTGGATATTCCCCGTCCTACAGATGCTCCCTCGTTGAATGCCTACCCCCGTCCTCCACAAGCGTACTCGTCTCTCAATCCTCCTACAAGCGGTTTCCAACATGTCAATGCCTACAACTACCAACATCCCGTCATTGATTTTACCAAACCACCACCCTCAAAGCAAACGGCATATCAAGATCCTGCTCTCCTCGACGATCGCTTCGGAGCGGCCGATCCCTACCTCTATGTAGATGCTGGAAAGGCTACAGAAAATATCAAAGCTCTTCTGGAGGGTGCCTTCGAAGATGAGGAAGATAAGCCAAGGACACGAGGGCGGAAGCAAAAGGTCGAAGCCTCTGTTGCGGGATTGACGGACAAGCTGCAAGGACTGGGGGTCAAGAGTGAGGAGAATAAAGAGGATATTGAGGACAAGGACGAAGAGGGGGAAGAAGACGAAGAAGATGATGGCACCGTCGAGGGACTGAAGGTCAAGCTACTGCCACATCAAGTTGATGGGGTGGAATGGATGAAGGACAAGGAGATTGGCACGAAGAGGAAGAATGGAGTTCTACCAAAGGGCGGGATTTTGGCAGACGACATGGGACTTGGGAAGACTATCCAGTCGATTGCGCTAATCCTCACCAACCCTCGTCCAAGCTCATCAAATACCACTTCAGTGACCGACAAGCGAGCACTGACTCCGCTCGTGGGCATGAACACTCTGGTAGTGGCGCCATTAGCCTTGATCAAGCAATGGGAGGCAGAGATCAAGAATCGAGTCTTGGACAGTCACAAGCTACGTGTTTGCGTCCACCATGGTCCGCAGCGAACCAAGCGTTTTGAAGACCTGAAGAAGTATGATGTTGTCATCACGACGTATCAGATCCTTGTTTCCGAACACGGCAGTTCTCCCGAACGAGAAAATGGCCCTCAAGCTGGCTGCTTTGGAATCCACTGGTATCGTGTCGTTCTAGACGAAGCACATACTATCAAGAACCGGAACGCTAAAGCAACCCAGGCCTGTTGTGCTCTGAGATCTGAATATAGATGGTGCTTGACGGGTACCCCAATGCAGAACAATCTAGATGAGCTTCAGAGCCTCATAAAGTTCTTGAGGATCAAACCATACAATGATCTCCCAACATGGAAAGATCAAATCACAAGACCAATGAGCCAAGGACGCGGCGGTATCGCCATCAAGCGGCTCCAATTCTTCCTCAAGGCTTTCATGAAGCGCCGCACAAAAGACGTCTTGAAGGAAGAGGGTGCTCTTAATCCAGGAGGAAAGCCGAGCAAGGACGGTCAAAATAACGGCTTCAAGATCACCGCACGAAGGATCGAGAGTATAGAGGCGCACTTCAGTCCTGAAGAGCGAACCTTCTATGATCGCCTAGAACAACGTACTGATCGGAGTCTCGAGCAGATGATGGGTGGTGAGAAGATGAACTACGCCAGTGCTTTAGTGCTGCTGCTACGGTTACGTCAAGCATGCAATCACCCCCAGCTTGTTGGAGGTAGCATGGCCAAGGATCGAGATGCTCTCACTACTGGCCAAAGCGCGGGCAGTCAAAGCCCTCGCAAGTCGAAAGTAGCCGACAATGAGCTTGACGAGATGGCCGACCTTCTTGGCGGTTTAAGTGTGCAGACGAAGCAGTGTGATGTCTGTCAGATCGAGCTCTCGAAGAGTGAAGTCTGTGGTGGTTCTATTAGGTGCACTGAATGCGAAGAGGACTTGGTATCGCAGAAAGTTGGAAAAGGAAAGACTAAAGAGAGAAGGCATAAGAAGAATCACTCATCAGCCAAAGCCAAGCTAGAGGCTTCAAAGCCGCGAGCACGCAAGAATCGTAATGTTGTCCTCGACGACTCGGACGAGGAAGACGCTGATGCTGAATGGGTTGCACCTGAGCATGAGCGTCATGCGCCTGATCTTGGTAAAGCAGGAGGCACAGATGATGAAAATGCAGAAGGCGGCGGCGAGTCACTGCTATCTGATGATACAGATACAGACGAGGATTCTTCGGTCAAGATAGTGGAGCCTAAACGACCGAAAGTCATCAGTCTCGATACTTCCGACGAAGCAGCCGAAGACGATGACTCTGTGAGCGAGGAAGACGATGACAACGAGGAAGTCTCACCATCAGACTCCGAGCATTCACTAGCCTCCATTACCACCTCCGCCAAAATTCAATACCTCCTCAAGATCCTCCACCGCGAATGCTCCTCCCACAAATTCATCATCTTCTCCCAGTTCACTTCCATGCTTGACCTCATTGAACCCTTCCTCAAACAAGATGGCCTGATCTTCACCCGCTACGACGGGAGCATGCGAAATGACCACCGAGAAGCCAGCCTCGAGCGCCTTCGCAATAACAGCAAAATTCGCATCTTACTCTGCAGTCTGAAGTGCGGCTCTCTAGGTCTCAATCTGACAGCTGCATCACGGGTCGTCATCCTCGAACCCTTCTGGAACCCCTTCGTCGAAGAACAAGCTATAGACCGCGTGCATCGCCTCAATCAGACTCTCGACGTAACAGTCTACAAGCTCACTGTAGCCAACACAGTCGAAGCCCGTATCCTCGAACTCCAAGAGAAGAAGCGGGCATTGGCTGCTGCAGCTATCGGAGGCGATGGCAAAGCAGCAGGCAAATTGACTATGAAGGATATCTTGAATTTGTTCAGGAGAGATGCGGAGCATGATACCAGACATGATGTTGATTCGTCTTTGGGGACGAAGACGAGGGTGCTCACGAATGGGACGAGTACAGGCAGTGCACCAGCTGCGTACAGTGATCGGAGTGGGCAGAGCAGCATGAGGGTCACGCCCCCCGCTATGAAGAAGCCGGGTGGGGCGCGGAAGGAGGACGCCGTTTATGGGAGGAGGTGGTAATGATGATGATGCTGTCACGCTGATTTTGCATGGTGGAATTTTCCTAAGAGCTTTAGGTGTAGAGACGCTTTGAAGGCTTGCTGTGCCTAGATCATACGAGGTCATGAATCATACACACACGCTTCCTTCTTCGTACACATTCCTCTTCCCTTTGACTTGCATGCTTCTCGTAGTCTCATGATTAACATCACTTCGCCCAAGGCGCTCTCGTCGGCGGCGGCATCGACGCCTCTGACCCTTCCGCATCTGATTTACTCCTCATCTGCGTCCTCTCACTCACAGGCTTTGCTTCTCTCGTGGCAGCCCCTGGAAACCTGCTCGGTGGTAATCCGGTCCCCCCAGTCACCGTAGGCTTGTTCGCCCATGGAGCCGCAGCCCCTCTACCTGGCGGCAACCCCGTCCCACCACCAGGTGACGGTCCCTTCGCCCACGGCGCAGCAGTCCCAACACCAGGGACAACCCCATCCGTCGACGCGGGCTTGCTCGCCCACGGCGCTTTCGTGCCTTCACCAGGCGCATGCGTTGTACGAGCTGACGCATTTTCGAGAGATAGATTACTACACATTCCTTCTCGGATGGGTTGGCTGGATGCGTGGACGTATGTGGGGGGTGCTTTCGCATTTGGGTCTTGGTCCCAAGAGAAGAGGGAGCCGAAGCGGAAGTGTTGGACGACGGGGAATTTGGAGAGGACTTCGGCGTTGTACATTTTTATCATACCCTTGTTGATCTTTCCCCAACCCGCCTGCACCCCGGAAATATCGTAAAGCATCGGGCTATGCTCCCAGAAAGGGCCCTTCTTGACATCGTGGATAAACCCAATCGCATCGAAGTACATGTTCTTCTCCCTCTGCCTTTCCACAGCCGCGATTTTCGCAACATCAGCTGGATCCGGCGCGTTGTCCCTAGAGCCCTCCGTTGGCGTCTGATCGCCAGGAGAAATTGGAGGGCCTAATTGCGCACTGCCGAATATGTACGGAATGAACGAGTGATCGTCTAAACCCCATACACCATGCGAACCTGCAGGCTCGAGCGTGTATGTCTTTATTAATCTTCTAATCAGGGATAGATAAGGTGAGAAGACCGCAAGAACGATGGCGCGCGCTTCGCTGTCTGGATTCGAGGTATTGAAACCTCCGAGTTTCCAGATACAGCCGAGGAAAGCGAGGAAGCTCAGTTCGTGGCCAGAGCCGTAGTCGAGGCGCTGAGCGCTGCCGAAGCTGCCGAGGAAGTAGGATTCGAGCTCGTCTCTTGCTGAGGCTTCTGAGGCGCTGGTGAATGATAGCACTTCTGCTGGTAGATATTGTTCTAACAGATTTGATGTTCGCTCTTCGACGAGCTGATACCATTTTTTGAAACTGGCGTTGCCGAACCGCCTTGGTTCTGTATCTGGCGGGACGTCGTCTAGTATCCTACCCAGCTCCTCTATCAAACATCTAAGAGAAGTGACAGTCCCCGTGAGAGTTACATTCGCAGAGCCTTGCTCGAATATCTGGAAGCTTTTTCTTTTCTGATCTAGGGTCGGGGTATATACAGGAAACATGGCATGATTAAGTTGAAGGAGAAATGTCATGATATCGCCATAGGCTCTGGAAGTAAGAAACGCAGGAACATCGTGTCCTTCGTTAATTTTCTTGAGAGGTGATATGAACGTATGAGGTTGCGACTTGTCAAGCACAGCAAAGGAAGGCGCGTTCACCACACCATTCAAGCTCGACATCGCAATTCCTTACTCCTACAGAATACTCGCAGCATATATGCAAATGTTGGGGCTTTAGGACCAGCGATAAGCAAAGCAAGTCTTACTTTAGTGTTTCCGAAAGTTGTAGGAAGCACATTCACGAAGTGGCAACAAGAAGCGGGCCCTCGGCAAGAGTTTCCTGAATACTAACGCGACTTGAGCGCTTCGGGTGTTTATATGATGCCACAGCGAGCTCTCTCGAAAAGCAAACCATGGGTCTTTATTCCGAACAACACGATGTTACAAGATGACGATGCCCTGATAGAACAGCAGCTGAGACAAGACTTTGGCTTTCAATCAGCGCATGCGCAAACTCCAATTCCGCTAGAGACCATGGCAAACGCTGAAGGTGGAACCGTGGAAGATATTGCTACAATGGTCAATGAGGTTGCATTCAGAGGTGCTACGAAGTCGCCAATGGAGGGAGCCGGTCGTGGGAAGAGGAAGAGACCCGACAAAGCTACAGCGGAGGAATCATTGCCCATGCGCGGCAAGAGAGGCACTGGGAATGGCATTCAGGGCGCTGCTACGTCTACAGGTACTGCTGATGCTGGTCCCGCGAAAAGAGGCCGGCCGAAGAAGACGCAGAAGCGGCCCAATGTCGTGATAGAGTCCCCAACGGCACAAACTCCAGTAGGACGAAAAGTGGGAGGGGACACTGGAGAAACTGTCACATCTAAATCTCCTGCGTCTGCAAAACCAGCGCCTGGAAAGCTCCCAAGACCTACTAGAATGTTTCGCGAAACGCGGCGGCATATGATTGAGGTACAGCCAGCCGTCGCGCCGAAAAATAGGGTCAAAAACGTCTATGATGATCTCCCAGATTCGCCAAAGACCAAATCCGCCGTAGCCAAACCTATGCTGATACCGAAACCCCCATCACAAGTAGGAGGTGCAAGGAGATCAGGAAGGCGGATCAAGAACAACCCCGCAACAGCCGACTCTGCCACCGCGATGGAAGGCCATTCATCGGCTATCCTAAATGGACGTGCTGAACCAGGCGGACACCTTGGCGAGTCTACTCAAACGAGATCGTATCCAGAGAGCACTGGGGATGTACTCTCATCTACCCTGGCGGGTGGAGACAGAGGCGGAAAAGGGAAAGCCATTCAGCGTTCGAACCAAGCCAAGAAACGGGCCCGTAAAGGACTGTCACGAACGAAGAAAAGTGCACGCGATGAGTATGCAGATCATGAGCAGGAAATTGCTCTCGGCGGCGAGTGCCAAGATCGTGGCCAGGGAGAAGGCCAAGCACAATCCGAGGGTCATGGGTCGGTTCCTGAAGGATTATCTCAAACGCACAATGATGGGGACGACGACGAGGAAGTAGAAGAAGATGACGAAGACGAAGACCCAGAAGACTCAAAATTTCTCGGGCAAAAGAAGGAATGGAGAGAGATCCTGGACGCTGCTCGCTCGATATGTGGAAAGAAGCTTCTCCAAAACAAGATGCCCACGCTCCTGACTGAGACCATCGAAGATTTACTCGTCCAAATTCAAGAGTCAAGAAGTATATACTGGCAGCTTTCGCCCTATGCCGGAATCGATCATGACCAAATTGATGGACTGCGTGAACAGCTGCAGGAGTGTTTGACAGCAATTGAACATCAGATCAACGATCAAGACATTTCCGAGAGAAGTGCCGCTTCGAAAAGATCAGAGATGATTCAGGACATCTACTGCTATGCCATCCCAGCTTTGGTTCTTCTACTGAGAGATGCGTTTGCTTTTCATGCACCACCACCCAAAGGGCGTTACAACTACGAAGTTCTACAGGAGATCGTGCGCTTGCAAGATATGATAATCTTCCTGTGTGAGAAGGCTGGAAACTGGAAATCCAAGCCACTAACCGACTCGCCAATCATAAAACCGAACAGGCGTGTCATATTTCCATACGTCCGCAACATGAGGAACAATGCATTCAAGGTTGAACTCGCGGAACAGCGACGAAAATGGAAGATGCAGCAGAACGCCGAGAAAACCAAAAGAAGAGAGGCGGAGGAGCTCGAGCAGTCACAGCAGCAAAGAGAAATCTCGTTGCCAAGCACAGCTTCAGCGCCCGGCAGGATCATGGAAGACGTGCAACGAAACCGAATGAAGTGGCGGGCCAGCAGAGATACTGTGGGACCTCCTAGGGAAGAAGAGAATGCCGTTGTTCAAATTCCGTCACCCCCAAATCGGATCGAACCGCCTCGGTCAAGTACTGAGTGGAATGAAGAGAAGCTTTGTGTACTATTCAAGCAGCTAGAGCAGGGGTACAACCGAAACCAGGATGGTGAGTGACACCTCAATCCTGCTTTTGAATGCTTTCCAGTGCTAACTTACGACCCAGCTGAATCTCGATATTTAGAAATATTGAACGCACCGCTATTGGACAGTAAGCTTCCAGAGCGAGTACGGGAGCAAGCTCTTATCTGGAAGCCATTTCTGCTAGAGATCCATGGAGCTAGAGTCCCTCCAGTCTCCCTTGACTGGATAGAGAGCATAGTATAGAGAATGAAGGGCCACAAGAGTCATCAGCTGTCGAGTGCCTTGTACAAATGTCTTGCGTCATTATGCTTTTAGTAGAGTACTTGTACCTCGTAGACGTGTAGAATTCTGTAGCCTTGCAAGAGCTGCAGGAGATAAGACGCTAAATCCGGCGCGGCTCCCAAAACCGGCGCGACTTCCAGGACACGACCAACATGACAGCTTCATAATTTCATAATCGCACTCAATGATAAATGGGAAGCATTTCGACTATCCGCTGTTATGATTTTACGAGCGCAGGCCCAACACTGATTGAAGGATGTGGTCACACACCATAGGTGGTTCATCAAAACCAAGGGCCAAAACAGCTGAGAAGGCAGATGAGCCGTCGCACAGGAAGACATCCTCAGTATCTGCCTCCAGAGAAGAGATGCCCTCAGGTTTCGACAAGGATGGATTCAGCAAAACATCGCGTGTCATACCCTCGAGGACTGCGAACGCGCCTGCAAAGGAACCGGCAACGGTAGCCAAAGCGCCCTCATTTGCAAGAACTACATCTTCGAGAGCTGCGAAAGAGCCAGAAGCGAAGGACGCTACACGCTCAGGATTGGAGAAGAAGGGGTCGAGGACCTTGCCTGGGGCCTCGAGGGCGGGAGCCAGTACACCAGTGAGAGGCGTAAAGTCTCCTACACAGCCAAGACCGTCAAGAGCTGGAGCAGGAACCCCCATAAATGCACGCTCATCGGTGATCAGCCCGAAACCAGCGTCTACGAAGGGGCGCACCCTCGTGGCTACCTCGCGATCCAAGGGGCTTCCGCCTATATCTGTCGAGAAGCCTACTGAGGTGCCCACTAAAGAGGAGGAAGATAGCGAGGAGCAGCCGCTAAGCTCACCTATTCAGGATGTAGATAAGCAGGGAGAGACTCATCCTCAGGATGGGGAAAGCAAAAAGCACGTTGCTTCACCTGACAATGAAAGCATAGCAACGCCGCCTAGAAGCGCCTCGCATTCTCGACAATCGTCCCCGAGGAAAGACGATGGCAAAGATCACCCGCCGTTTGCGATTGGACATGCAAAGCAGGTTCAGCCTCCGACCCGCGAGGTCCATGAGGAGCTGAACCGCGAGATTGCCCTTAGGAATGATACTATTCGAGGCCTACGACGTGAGATCGGGGAGCTGCAAAGCAGAAGTGAGCACAAAATGGATGAAACTGTAGAAGTCCAGACGGAATCGCTGCGTTTGGAGCTTGACAGTGTCCGTAGTACGCTGATGGACGTAGATGATGCGCACCGTGCGGCTTTGGAGAAATATAATGAAGCTTTGCGGTCTAGAGATGAGGAGATACATAGAATATCAAGGACTGCTCAAGAACTTCAAGACAAGCTGCAGGCGTTGAAGGAAGGCAACGAGCAGGACCTTGTCAAGCAGGATGAGCTTGTGCGTTCCAAGGACGAGGAAATCCAAAAATTGACAAGTCACTGTTCAATACTGAAGAAACGGGACGGACTCGTGCGGACTAAGGACGAAGAAATCCAGCGAATCTCAAAGATTGTCGAAGATTTGCGGGAAGAACTCGGCCAATCGCAGGCAAACCAGGCTCCTCCAGACAAGGTTGACACATTCAAGAAGGGTAAAAAGCCGGATATTGACCAAAACGAAGAGCTAGACAAGTCGGTACATAGCCTTCGGGATGAGTTCCGGGACTTACAAACCAAGCACAAGCGTAAGATAGAAGAGGTGGAAGCCGCGGCGTCTGAACGTGTAGCGGCTGCTTACCGCGAGAATGAGGCCCTATTGCGGTCGAAGGACGAGGAGATCGAGGAGTTAAGAGGGGATGGAGCCGCAATAATAGACAAGTTAAAGACTATTCAGAGCGAAAATGAAGACATGTTGAGGTCCAGAGACCAAGAAATCAAGGATACGTCGGACCTTGTCCAAGATCTTAAAGATCGAGTCGAAAAAGCTCGCGAAGGCCAAAGGGAGGATATTGGGAAAGCTATCCTGGAACACGAAAAGCAGCTTAAGACGAAGACTGCAGATTACCAAAAAGAACTCGCAGACTTGAAAGAAGAGCGCGAGCAGGTGGTAAAATCCCAAAGAAGTCTACACAAGCAAGAGCTTCAAGAAGCAGCTTCCAAGCATCTACGCGAGCTGGAAGCCGCAAGAACGCAGCATTCAGAGCTAGAACAAGCAGCAAAGACGCACCTAGAAGGGCTAGAAGCCGCAAGAGCGGAGCAAAAGACGCTGCAAGACGTCATTGGTGAAAGCAAGCAAGAGGTCGAGTTGCTAAAAGCGAAGCACAAGAAAGACCTCGAGAACGCAGCCAAAGCGCATCAGCAAGGGCTGGAGTCCGCTAGAGCGGAACAAAACGAGCTTCAACATTCCATCTCAAGACATGAACAGAAATTACGAGAAGGTGCCGCGGCCCACGAGCGGGACCTTGAAGCCATGCAAAGAAAACACCAGGAAGACCTTGCCAGTGCTACTGATGACCGATCCTTGAAGAACGCGGTCACGAGACACGAGCAGGAAATCGAGGAACTTAGCGCAAGACATCACCAAGACGCGCAGGCAACTGCTGACATTCATGAGCACAAGATTGCGGAGCTTGCCGCAAAACATCAGCAAGATGTACAGGCAGCTGCCGACGCACATGAGCATGCAATTGGCAAGTCAAATGCGGTGATTAACGATCTCCTCATGAAACATCGACAAGAGCTTGTGGATCTGGCCCAGGTACACGAGCAGATAGTTCGGGACATTGCCGAAGCACACGAGCAAAAATTTGCGGAAGCGAGCGCGAAACATAAGGCTTTGAGCGGGGAAGCTGAGACTTGCCAACAACAACTCACCTCAGAACACGAGCGCAAGCTCGAAGAAATGAGCAATGCCCATGCCCGGTTCAGGGACGAAACCGAGAAAGACCGCCAGCAGCTCCAGAACACGACCGCGGAACACGAGCGGGAGATTGAGAAGCTACGTGCGGAAGCCAAGGTTGTTGCTGAGCAGCACCAGAAGACGACCGCGGAACACGAGCAGGAGATCGAGAAGCTACGTGCCGAAGCCGAGGCTGTTACTGAGCAGCACCAGAAAGAGCTTGCTGCTGCTGATAATGACCAAAGCTTGAAAGATGCAACTGCGAGACATGGGCAGGAGATCAGGGAGCTTATCGTGAAACATGACCAAGGTCTAGAAGAAGCCGCTCATGAATACGAACGAAGAATTGAGAAACTTACCGTCATGCACGAGATTGCAGTCAGGAAAGTAGCCTCCCTGGACGCCGCTTTGGAGGGCTTGGGCATTGAGGCGGATGAAGAGATTGCCTCTTTGAAGACCTCTTTGAGAGATCTCGAACTTCAAGGAAATGAAGCGAAAGCCGAGGTTGCGTCGCTAAGAAACAGGCTGGAGCTCGCCCATTCGCAGAGCCAAATTGACAAAAGGACAATGGCAAATCTGGAAACGAACTTCGAGCGGTCGAAAGCCCAAATGAATGAGGAACGGGATCGTATGCAGAAAGAGGCTGCCGTGGAGGAACACTTGCTCAAACACAAATTAAAGCTCGCTGAAATTCAGAGCCAGAAGGACAAAGACACAAAAGCCGCTTTGCGAAAGGAAACAGAGGGCTGGCAATTCCAGTATGCCGAGGTCTCAAGAGAAAAGGATCACGAGCGGGACGAGACGACTGTTGAAATAGCACTGCTGAAGGATAAGCTCGAGCTTACGGAGCTTCAAAGCCAGAGAGCCAGAGAGGTACGTACAATTTCGCAGATTCACCCTTGTCCGCACTGCGCATCGAGTCGTACCATTTTCGTTTGGGGAGTTGGAACGGATTTTGGCCAGTCTTCTCCTCCTGAAACGTGTCTTTAGCCCGCTATTATCGTCAGAGCACGGGCGGCACTAACTCTGATACATTCATAGGATATGGAGATCGAACGAAACGAGGCAGCCGTGGAGACTGCGCTGCTCAGCGACAAGTTAGAATTGGCGGAACTTCAAAGCCGAAAAGATCGCGAGATGATCTTTGCGCTGCAGCAGGAGAGCCAAGGACTACAAACTAAAGCCCTCGATAAAACTAATTCTGGCCGATTCACCCATCATCAACTGCGTGAAGAGCTAGCAATGCTAGAGAGACATCATGCGGCCAATTTAGATGACGTTGCTGCTCTCAAAGCGAACATGATTGCGGAGAGGGAAGCTCGTGAGCAGGAGTGGAGGCGAAGAGCGCAGTCTCGGGAGACGATTGAAAGTGATATGAAGAATTTGGGTGCTGAGCTTGCGGTGCAGTGATAGCCTCCGAGGACAAAGGGATTCTTTGGCGTTGCAAAGAGCAATTTATTGAAGTATTTTGTTTTCGGAGCGTATACCCTTATGTAGCTGGTTGCACTTTATTCTGGCGCGTACTGTCATGTCAACGATACTCGGACGAAGTGTTTCACGTGGGCATTTATTGTTCTCTATCCACCGCTCATACTACGTGAGTTGACTGTGACCATAGCTCCCAGCGCACATGAAGAGCCAGGACGACCGACAATAAATGCTATATGGTGAGTAAACTGTACGATTTTACAATTATAGCACCCTTGCTGACTGCCTGCACGGCTCTGCGAAGCAGCACAGCGTAGGTCGGGACATTTTTGTGAAGTTCAACACAAATTGACAGCGGATGACTCTTGTTCAATGCTTACAGGAGTAATTGATTTGGATGTAAATCTGCAATCGTGATCACGCTCGGATTCGCAGCCGTTAAAGGGAGAATCGCCGCAGTCCCAGGCCTGGGGTCGGACTAAGTGGCCATTTCGCATGCCGGTACAGTCAACTTGCACACCAAATGATCTGGATTTGAGTAGCAAAGCTGCCATATTCAAGACCGTTCTTGAGCCACAGACTCCAAATGTGATTCATCTTGAGCGTTGATGGATGAATACTCTGCCCTTCTACAGTTGTATGATGCCATCCTCTCGCTCTACAGCTTTTGCGACTACCACTTTTCTGGACAGCTAGCCTAAGGTAGTCCAGACCCAAATATTGACAATGCTATTTGTAAGTTGTGTAAAATGATTTGAATTGTTTTTTTTTATCTGAGCTAATTGTTTTCTTCTTCAATTTCTAGGAACTTCGCCCGCGAAGTCCCCCCAAAGTCCCTTCCCCAAACACTCTGCCAACTACGCCATCGAAGCTACTTCTACTCGCAAAGGCTCCTCCTCCAAGCCTGCCTCGCCACCAGCCCTGAAACCCTCTCCTGGCATCAAGTCGCCTCGTCCTCCTCACCAAGCTGCCGCCACGTCCTCCACCACCCTGAGGAGCAGGGTGGTACCCGTGCCAGCCGGCTCGTCCCCCCCCTAGATGTCCTGTATCATGTCAGTGAGTGCCCAGGTCGAGTCAATTTGGTTTGGTACTCACAGTCCTCCCAAGTCTGCCTCCCCACCAGCCCCGAGACCCTCTCCTGGCATCAAGTCGCCTCGTCCTCCTCACCAGGCTGCCGCCACGTCCTCCGTCTCTCTGAGGAGCAGAGAGACACCCTGCCAGCCGGCTCGTCCTCCACCTAGATGTCAGAAGGTTGCCTGCAAGTCAGCCATTCTTTCAAAACGGAGGGGATACCATACCATGCTGTTGAGGGTTAGTAAGTCTTTCCGTCTCCCAGTCGAGAACGTCCAAAGCCTTGCTCTCCTCCCAAACCCCGGCCCTCGGCCCTTTCACCAGGCACGCTCGCCTTCGTCCTCCTCACCATGGCAGCCTCCTCGTCCACCATCACTCTGAGGAGCAGAGTGATACCCTGCCAGCCGGCTCGTCCTCCGCTAAATGTTAGATGATGTGAAGAGTTGAGTTGTCGTGACGAGTTGCAGTTGCCGAGCATGTTGAATGCTGGTGTTGGCGATTCAACTGAACTGTCGACGGCGTGAAGGGCGACCTCGTGCTCGAAGTGATGCCATGAGCGTCTCGCCTTCCTCAACAACTGAAAGGCCATCCAGAGCTTCGCGTTGTTTGATTGCCTGGTTGCTGAACTTCCACGAGTATGCTGCTGACAATGATGTTTTCCATCCGTGCTCGGAGTACCATCCGCACGCCCGTGTGTTGACGTTCGGGGAGTGCGGGACGAGTCTCAGGACATTGTCTTTGATGGTAGCAGCAGACTCATGGATGTCGAACCACTTGGACTCCACTGTCTCGGACCAGTGGACCTAGAGCTGTGAGCCGATGTTTTTTTGGAGAGGCGACAGTGAGGTGTGGACTTACTGTCTTGGATGGACCTTTCGCCGTTTTTAAAGCACTCTTGCGAGAAGTCACCGCCACGGAGCACCTGACGTTTGGCGCGGCCATCCTGCTGTCAGACAGCACAGGAATCTTGGATTGGCTCGCTGCCTTGAAACCGTCTTCTGGCCTCCTCGTGGTAGTCAGTGAAGTGGGCGAACACCTACCGATTGGCTTCCCCAGTGCTGCAGTCACTGGTTCGGCCGCCTTGACTCGGTTTCTTGGTGAACGCTGGAATTTGGATTGCCTATCGATTGGCTCGGTCGACTTGCTGATCGGCAGCATCGGAAGACTAGTCGACTGGGCCGCCTTGACTCGATTTCCTGGCGAATCCCCCACGTTCTCCTCTGTGTGAGAGTCAGCATCGGCAGATGGAAGAAGAAGGCGGTGGAGATGCATACCTCGAGTTTGACAAATAGTTGCCAGCTTGCCCTTGACTGGCTTTGACTGTAGCCAAGGACGCTCACGAGCACCTCGTGCTGCTGCGCGAGCGGCGAGATCAGACCCCAACACAACGGTGTGACTGGCCATTGTGCTTGATTGACGAATTGAGGAACGAAGATGTGATGTGAAGTGCGTGCAGTGTAGACTGATATAGCGTTACTGATGATGATGAAGCTGAGAGCTGAGAGAGAGCTGAGCAGGCAGTGATAGCAGTAACGGGCGATCAGAACAGAGTGCAAGCACGAAGAAGAAAAATTTGATGAGGGAGAAATGCTCTGGCATTATATAGACGAGGACCGGACGAGGGCGGAGGTGACTCAGAGGAAACAGCCAGTTAGAAAAATCATTGAGCGCCACGAAAGGTATATTCGAGTATATTTGGACCGGGAGTTCCGAAGAGGGTAGAAAAACACTGAGTCTCATGGAGGTATACTGGCGTATTACTCCGTTTTTATATTTACGCTTCACCGGGTGGCTTGAGCCTCAAGAGCAGCGGTAAAAAGAGAGAATGAAGCTGGCCAGGCGGCAGGATGGCATTACTTGTTGTATCAAAATGGACTCACACCACGTATTGTTCATGACCTTATCGATTTTGATATATATTTTGCTGCGCTCAATCATGTACTGACCCGACCAAGGATGCAACGACCTCCTTCACTGATGAGTCTCCTGCAATTGATCTTGTTATCTTGGTATTGCAAATCATGCTCGTTGAGTCAATTGTTTTCCCCCCCGAGGATTGAATTTCATATGCCGTTATCTAGATAAGGTTATGATATTTAGTGAACGCCTCACCCAAAGTTGGGGATAAGCCTAACGGAATTTTTCTACTTTGAAGGCGTTATGATGTGCTTGGCCATAAAAAAGGTCTTCATCCGCGGCTTCGCACGGATGCCGACGGTGGATATGCAACATGGCCATGATCTCGTTTCTCGTTCCCACCATCCTTTCACGTTGTCACGCTGCTATTGCAAACGATAACTTCACTGCATGTTTACATTACATCTGGATTGAGTTGGTTGTGAATGCTTAAGCAAGTTTGGTTTGTGATTTTGCTATTGCCAATTCTCTTTCAATCGTTACAGAGCACGCCCAGGATGCTCTTCCTTCAGGACATGAATCTAGTACTGAACATAGGTATCTTCCGATGAGATTTTGCAGACGAATTTCAGCTCAAATCTATGCAGTGATTTCTGAGCATTCGAATGGACATAGACACGTAGAATTTATCCTAGCTAACTACGACTACATAGTTGACTACAAAGCTTCGTCTCGTCACAATTCGTACCTCGTACATATTTCCCCAAACGTGAATCTCAATCCCGCTATGTCTTTTTTCACAAACAAAGCCGCTTGCGTAGCAGTAGCAGCAGAATACTATGACAATATCTCAGCTATATACGAACGTAGCGCCAGCGAATGAGGCCTTGAACCCGAGGATTGTGACAGCAGGAACGGCCTCAAGATATCGTCTGCTATAAGGAAAAGCACTACTGCTTTGACCCAACCACCCGGCAAACACGATCCGAGCAAATGAGGAGGAGCGGCTGCACCATCTTCAGGCTTGTGGTCAAGTAAGGGGCAGTCTTGGATGTTAGTGCAGTCGAATTAAGCAGAGAACATCCTCAAATTGAGCAGAAGGTTGGCTATTGAAATCTATTCGGCGTCCAAGATGCTACCGCGACTCATATTGAGCGCTGGAAGGGTTATAACTCAGATTTTGTGCTGCGATTTCCGGGATCTACAGCCCTCACAACTGCCATTCATCCTGACACCAAGCCCGAAAATCACTGAAATTCCAAAGGAGTATATTAGTCAGATAACGAAGCATTCGAGATTCGTCTCCTTCTCCAGCACTTTCCCAAATCTTTTCTTTCCAGCATCCCTTCTCCTCTTCCCCATCCCCCATCCTAGAGATTGAGACGATATATCTGAAAATGGTCACAACTGAAGCGGGCCCCCACTTCATGCAGTTGCAGCTCGAACAAATCGTCGTCCCGCATCTGGCTTCTTAAGCTCAACATATCGCGCCATCGCCTTCTCATACTCCCCCAAAAGCCCCTCTCGTCCCCAATCCTCCTCTTTCTCACTTCTCCAAATCATGCGTCCTTTCCCCCAAAGCACCTTCACCAATCCACCCACCCCAAGTATAAATGGTATAAGCTGTCCGACGGTCGACAAAGACTGCAACCCGCTCACGTGGTTCCATGCGATCGTCAATTCTACTTGTATGACAAGGAGGACAATGAATACGAATTGACGGCCAGCATCAAACGCCCATCCGGTTGTCGAGTTTGGTACTGATATCTGTGATAAATTCAAGTCGGATGCGATTGTGAAGTACGGCCAATCGGGCGTTTCGGAGACTCTATCGAGTTCGTACATTCGATTGACGAGACGTGGCCATCGCCAAGGAGGCATAGCGCCAATGGCGAGGGTATGTAGGCTTAGCCTGTTTCGTAGGTGCATTGGTGGTTTGTTTTCCCTGATGACTTTAAATGTGGTGCCGATGCAATGCTTGTATGGTGTTGAGTCTTTACACGGAGTCTTTTGAGTTTTAGAGATACTGAAATTAACGCAGCCACCGAGCAGTCGCAACGATCTTTTCTCTCCGGGCAAGGTTGTTTTTGGGGGGTAGATCGATAGGATGGAATCGATATATTTCTCAGCTTTCGCAACATCCTTGAGACATCTGCTGATTTCATCGTCTGCCGAAAGAGGCGTTATGGCAATTTGGGTGTTCAAACCGATCGCTTGTTGGCTCGATTTATTAGCACGCGCAAAGCCTTTTGCTGGTTGAAGCTCAAGGCCTTGCGAGCGAGCTGTAGCGGCTGCAGAGACAGCGTTGACAAACAACTCTCGCGTCTTCCTCATCCGAACATCATAATACAGATTAGCTGCATCACGCGAGACCAAATTCGGGATAGTCCAGACTGCCGCAAACAAAGACTGTACTCTCATCACGATCTTTAACCACCCGTACAGATTTACTTTGAAGAGATAAAATACATAAGTACCACATGGAGTGGGTAGCATGACATCAACTCCCTTCCAGAAGAAGATGGCATTGAAGAAACCGCCCGTGACCATGATATATATTCTCAATATTTGCCTTTCTTGAGAACTTGCTCGGTACTTCGTGGCATATCTGGTGGCCTCAGTGATGCCGACGATACCAGTTATCAGCCCGATCTGAAGTAGGAGGAAAGCTTCTATGGCGAAGGTCTTTCGGGCATTGACGAAGTAGATGAAGCCTGCCACTATCAAGGCGAGGAGGAAGATGTTATTCACAGCTCGGAACGACTTTGCCTCGCGAAAAAGGAAGTAATTCGAAAACCATATCGCGAGAATTTGCGAATAGTATCCTATGCGAATGCCAATGCCATAGATATCAGAATTCCCAGCAAAGCCACATTGAGTCATTAGCGCCGTCCGAAATTGATATATATGACGATCACGTGGGGATGCGCTGTGCGCACTTTCAACGAAAGGATACCATATATAGACTTGAAGACGGCTTTTGACGAGAACCAACAAGAAGAACAAGTCAGTTGAGATAGAACAGGAAGATGTCCTGAGAAAAAAGCAACTTCGACTTCGCCATAATACTCCTAGCCGCCGAGTGAAGTTTCAGCTGAAGAACTAGGCTCCCTGCATTATTATCGCCCCCCATAGTTGAACATCCGCCGCAGATCATTCGTTGTCGTCCTCGTGTCTGTTCTCTTAATATACCGCTGATACGGCGGACGATAAGCCAGGGTAGGACATACCCCTATTCCAATCATTTTTTGGAATGTTGGATGCCCCTCGGCCCCACTAAACCAAAAATCCAAAACTCGGAATTCGGACTACCACGTCACAACCACGCATTTTAGAGCTGTTGAAGTTTTAAGAATGACTACTAAAATATCGCTCTAGTATATTCCAAGCTTTTAAAATAATCAAAATCGGTAGCAATCAAGATACCTTACCTTATATAGGGTTTCGCTGATTTTGCGCTGATTTCCTAAGAAGGCTTAGCGTAGGTTGGCGGGAATTCCGGATATACCGACCTACCTATACACCCTAATGACCTTGGAAATATAATTAAATAATAACTCCTAAGATTTTAATAACTTTACGATAGGAGGCTATAACGTAGTAGTCCGAATTATAATTTATGAATTTTTGGATTTAGTAGGGTATCCAAAATTCCAAAGAATTGAAAAACAATAATATAGAATTTTACGGAACTATTGACGCCGATATTAAACGGATAATTTATATATTAAATTTTAGGTAGGCTAACTACTAAAGTCGAGTAAATATATATATATAATAAATTATTCGTATAGTAGGCCCGTATTAATATTTTAATCGGGTAGAATTAAAACTAGGCTATTTAGGGCCTAGTTATAATATAATATATAAACCGCCCGTCCCCCGCTTTAATAGAGGTATAATTATTATCGTTATTTTTAAAATACTTTTAAAGAAGTTTAGAAATAATAGTAATAAAAACCTCTTATTAAAAAAGCCCCCTCCTAGGAAACGATACTCGTTTATATTATTAAAAAGTATTACTACCGATAAAACCGCGTTTATAACTTTTTTATTTATTTAATAAATAAAGTTATCTTAATCTCGCTTAAAATAAACTCCGAGTTATTTAAAAGTTTATAATTTAACTCTAGCTCCTCTTAAGACCTTAATATACCTAAAGTTTATTATTAAAAAAACTAGGTAATAACCCTAGGCGGCGAGTCGTTAATAAATAAAATAATTTTTAATTTAAATTAAATTAATTTATACCTCTATCGCTTTAAAGAGTTTTTATAATTCTCTTTTTTATAATTTAAAAGAGCTTCGGTAAATTTATAAACTAGGTTAAGAATTAGGCTAGGTGTATTTTTATTTTTATACTACCGTTATTATCTAGGCGTAGTTTATTCTTATAGAAGAAATTATTCGATAAAGATAAAAATAAGAATAAGGATAAAGATAAAGAGCGAGAAATATTAATAATAATACTAAAAGTAATAATTAAATTTACTATTATTAAAGTCGTTAAGGTTTATAAGATCGTTAAAATTACTACTATTAAAATTACTAAATTAACTACTATTAAAACTACCTCGATTTAGATTATAATTAAAGTTATTAATACTTTAATATTTTTAAATAGGAATAAGCCTATTAAGCCTATTAAAGAGTCTATAGTACGAGTAGTACTTTACTAAATATATATCCTATTATATTAAATAAAGAAGACGATTATCCTCTTTAGTAAAATAAAGAGCTATAATATTAATAGTTTAAATTTATTCCTATTAAAGCGAGTCTTTAGGGAGTATTAAAAGAAGGTTATTAAATATACTCTTAATTATAGGCTACCTACGTTTCGGGTCTTTATAACGGCGATATTATTATATAAAAAACTACCGGCGACGAAATAATATCTATAAATTATAAATAAAAATAATAATTAATATATTATCGAGGGTTAACTAGATAGGTTTTTTACGAGTAATAAAAATAAACTTAAAGTAGAATTACTATTATAATAAGTTCTTACTCTTATAAGAGAAATATTTATTATTATATTTACTTCGTTATAATTAATCGTCGTTACCCTTCTTATTATTAACTCTAGTATCGGAGTTAATATTAATAGTTTTATTTCTATTTTACTCGGGGTTATTAGAGGGAATAATTTTATAAATTACTAATTTATTATATTAGAGTAGTCGAATATTTTAAATTTTAACGTTATTTTAATCTAGACTATTCTCGGCCGCTAGGTATATAATAAATATAAGTATTTAAATAAATATAAATACTACTAGGTTAATAAGAATAAAATATACTATATATTATTAAATAAAAATACTACGGTTTAGTAGAGAGTTATTAAACTAGACGTTTTAAAATAATTAAATAAAAAGGAACCGCCAGCGAGAATGAAAAAGAGGTAGGAGGATAAAAAAAAATATAAAGGAAAAAATAAAAAACGAAAATAAAAGAATAAACTTATATTATTTAAACTAATACCGCCGCCGCGAGTAAATTATATATATTCGTTATTTATTTATATATATATATTTTCTTTTATTTAGCCGGTAGCCCCCCCTCTAATAAATATTCGAATCTTTATACTAGAAGTTAAGATATAGACTAGAAGGGCTTTAGAAAGAATAAAGAAATCTTTTTATTACTAACCCTCTCGTTTTATTATATACGATTTTATTATTTTACTTCATCGCGGTAGTAACCTAATTAACGACGACGTAGTTAAGTTAATTAAATTAATTAAATTTAAATTATAATACCGCGATAAGCCTAGCCTAGAGGATATAAAGAATAAATTATTAAATAAAAACTATACTATAAGAGATATTTAAAGGTAGAAAAATAACGAGTTCGAATATAAATAAAAAAAACTAGAGATTATACCTAGAATAAAACACTCGTTTATTTATTTTACTAGTTAATTTAGGCGTAAAAAGAGGGAATTTTAAATAAGAAATATTACTAATTTTAAATATCTCTCGAATATTTTTATAAAAGACTCGCTGGCCCTAATTAACTATATTTTAAATATACTACCTAGTATTATAACTAGGAGGTTTATATTAATAACTAAAGACCGTATTATCGATTTAATTAAATATAACGACGACGACGGTTAAGACTACGGAGCGGACGAGGATCTAAATAATTTATATACTTTTATTAATAATTAAACTACTAAGGGATAAATAAGTTAGGGTTATTTATTTCTACGAGTTATTTATAGATCTATATATATAAGTTATTTTCTTACTCTATATTATTATAGATATTATTATTCTCTTCTTTTTTCTTTTTTCAAATATTTATTTTATTTTTATAACTAATATTTAATTACTAGAAAATATTACTAGGATTTTTATAACTAACCTATAATTTTATTATTAAATTTAGGAAATAACTAAATCGCCCCTCGTCTACGTATATTTAAATAATATTAAAATACCGTTTTATCTAGCTCTTTAAAACTAAGAATAATATCTCGATAAAATTATAATTAAGTAAATAGGGAGGGAGGTATTCGAGTAGAATATTAATATTAATATATAACCTAGCTAGAACTAGATTATAATAAATAATAATATTATTATAAATTATTACTAAAAGTACGTTATCGTTTTCGAAACGGTCGTAGCGAGGGAGGATATTATATTCGATAAAATTATTAAATATCGCCGCCGTAATTAAACTTTAATAGATAATTTAGTCGAGATAATTATTAATAATATATATAAGTAAAAGACTCTACCTCCTACTCCTATATAAACTTTAAATAATTAATAATATAATATTAATAAAGACTTAACTATACTTCTTATCGCCTATTAAAATTAATTATATTAATATTATATATAAGAGCTCGGAATATATTAATATATTTATAAATAATACTTTTATCTAGAAAAATTAATTAATTAACTCGCTACCCCGTTAACTTTATAAACTAAATAATTCTTAAAATTTAATTATATTTATAAACGACTTTATATATTACGGAAATAGATATATTATATCGGTAAAGCGGGAGCCCGTATAAAAAGAGTCGTGGTATTAAATCCGCTTAGGGCGTTTAAAGTATATATTTCACGGTTTTAAAACTAAAAATTAGAAATAATATTGAAAAAAAATGAAAAAAATTGAAAAAAAATAGAATACGCTAAAAACCCTAAAAATAGTAACCTCGGATTTAAGATTTTAAATCCGTGATTTTCTCCTAGCGCCGGGTAGCTCGCTAAGGTTATATAGAGTATTATAACTACGTTAATTTAATTTCGATTTTAAATTATATCGATTTACGAAAATTATATACGCGCGTAATACCCCCTAAGTTAGCGCGGTATTATAGACTATATAATTCACTTATTACTATATATATTTAATTATCTACCGGTACTACTTAGACTAGTTTATTCCGATTTATTCAAAATTATTCAAAATGAGTCGAGGTACTAAATACGCATTTAGTAACTTTAGACGAAAGTAGGTATTAAATCGATCTCTAGGGCTAGCACATGAGTTAAATAAATCTAAACGTCTTTTCTATCTTTTTCGGTAGAATACGGGCTCATCGCTTTACTAATATAAAATTAGAGATTTAAGTAATAGTATATTATTCTATAAAGAGGTAATTATAGACTAGCTAGGATTATTAAATAATAGATAATATTAAACCTCGACGCGCTAAACTCTTTAATACTTCTATAATAATATATTCCCTCTTTATAATACTCGCCGCGAGTATATTTAATTATAGTATAATAGGTCGGTGAAATATAAATAGTAAAAAAAATATTTATTTTAAACGGAGTTAACGGTCTTTATTATTATTAATAGAGCCGAGTTTTATCTTTTTAATTTTATCGCCGATTTTATTTATTTTTAATCTTTTAAAATTCCCTATAATTAGTAGGGCGGTATTTAATTAGGGTAATTAAAAAAGTAATTTAATAGAGAAACTATTATCGGCGTCGAAAATCCTAGTTAAAGATAAAGAAATAGACTTCGCATAAATTATTAATATAATAAAGTAACCGGGTTTTATTTTATATTAAAAAACTCGTTTTAATATAGTAGAGAATTTATTAATATTCTTTTATATTACCGCTCTACGGTCCTAGGTTTTATATATTATTATTTTTATATAGAGTCTCTCCTTTTTAAATACTTCGATTATAGTATTTATTATAACGTCGTTATTTTTAAATAAAGTTATTATATTTTTTAATTTATTTATTATAGCCGTTATTTCTACTTTATAGTATTAAATTATATAATCGAGGCTCTCGCCGGTTAATATTAAATATATTATCTTCTCGTCTACCGTTAGTATTATATTCTAGTATATTAGGCTAGAGGGGTATATAGGTTTTTCCTTTATAATTTCTACGACCTCTTTCTTATTATTAAATAGTTTTTAGCGCTAGATAAAGTTTATAGTTAATATAACGGGGTCGGCGGGGTTATTTAATATAATAGTATTTTTTATAATAATATTTTATATATTCTTTATAGTAGTATTCTTTTAAACTAGTATATATACTTTTTTCTTTTTATTTATTAAGGGAAGTTAAAGTAATAAGATATATCGTAAAGAGATATTTTTTATTATATATTATAAAGAGGTAGTTCTTAATTAGAAGGTATATCGTAAAGAAGTAACTCTCGTTTCTAATATAATACCTTTAGTTAAAGAGACTTTACTAATAATATTTAAATTAATATATATATTTATTTTTACTTCGAAAGAGAAAGTACTTTTATTTTATACTAGTTCGGGGAAGTTTCTATAAAAAACTTATTCTTTATAATTAATAACGCGGTTATTAATTAATTAGGTATTCCCGTAATTTATATAACTCGGGCTACTCTTATAGGGTTCTTTATTAATATTAAAATCTAATAATTAATTTACGGACCGAAACCGTTTAGAAAAGCCGAGCTCTATAACTAGTCCGAGCGCTATATCGTATAATTTAATTTAATATAGAATAATAATACCTTTTATCTCTATATTAAAGGCGACTAAATTTATATTAAACACATTAGTATTTTAGTATACTTTAGTTATTATTACTTTATCGGGGTTCTAGTAAAACTAGTCTTTATAATTATTACTAACTATTACGCCGGGCTATTATTTATATTTATCTTTATTAATATTTATTATTATTTAGTCGTTAATCTTTCCGTTATTTTTATTTATTATTTTCTAGTATATTATAAGGATCTAGATCTTTATATCTTTTATATTAACGAGGAGTTTAAAGTCCGAGTTAATATTAATTAAAAAAGTAAGGTAGTAGTATAATATATAAAGGAATTTCTAGTTAAAATACTCGAAAGCCGCGTCGTAGAGGTTAGTAAAGTAGAAAGGGTAAATATAATAAAGAATTATCCTAAATTAAAAATTAAGGAATTAATAAAATAAATAAGTAATTTAGAAAAAGTATATACCTAAAATTAGATTCTAGATTCGTTTCGCTATAATTATAACTAGTTGATTTATAGTTATTTTATATTTATATAAATAACGTCTCTAGATTTATTTTAAAAAGATATTAATTTCGGTTTATAATAACGGCGCCTTAGTATTTAATATAAAGGAATTATTAATATTTATTATATAGGCTAATATTAAATAGGGAGAGTATTAATAAATAAGATAAAAATAAGTAAAAATAGAAATAGAAGTAGAAGTAGGAACGATACGATCTAATCTATACTAATAATAAATATTCTTATTCGTATTACTAACTTTACTTTTCAGTATCTTAATATAAATTAGGGTGGACCTTTTATGAATATATTTTATAGAGGGGCGGTACTTTATTATTAGGGTAAATAAATTTATATATTTTATATAAATTCGCCTAGGCTACTCTAGCGCGGTATATACTTTATACTTTATATAATAAAGTTTATATTTAATATACTATACTATTTATATCTATTTATAGATATTATATATTATACTATTATAGGTTTACTCCTAGGTATAGGTATTATTAATATATCGAGTATAGTATACCTAGTTATTTTAACGTTTATTTATATTTTATCGGGGTTCGTCGCTAGGCCCTAATATTATTAAATACTAAAGATAGTATTCGTCGATTAACTCGCTAGAATTCTCGATATCTCTTATAGGTTATTATAAGATAGAGTTTATACTTTAATAACCTCTTTATTTAACTAAATATTATAATTTATTATAACGATATTTAGATTTTAGGATTTCTTCGACGAAATATTCTCGGTTATTTATATCGTTCTTAGTAATCTCGTTAATAGGTATTAAGGGAGGAGTAATATAATTTAGAATAATATTAATATAATAGGGCTCGAGGAGGTAGATATAGAAAATTAAATAAATTTTATAAATATTAAGGAACTTTAAACGGTATATTTATAAATTTATATAAGAAATAATTTTAAACGGCTTTAGTTTCTTATTATCGAGCTTTTTACTAGGACGGTCTATCTTTAGATTTATAATCTTAAATATAATAAAGCCACCTACCTCGAACTCGATTTTTTTATAATTTTAATTATAGTATTTAGTTTATTTATTTTAGACTTTAGAAATTCGTATTAAAATCTTATATTATAATACTACGATTTTTTATACGATTTTTTCTACGTTAATTAAGAAATACTTCCCTATATAAAGGTATAGTTAGAATAATACCGGGTCGTAACCGTTATTTATTTTAAATAGAAAGTATTTAATTATTAAGTAATAAAATACGTTATATATATATTCTATTAAGAGAAAGTAATTTATCTAATTATTTTATAAATAGTTAATAAAGTATTTTAAGTATTATTCTAATATTTAATTTTAGCGCTCCGTTTATTTATTCGTTTAAGGGTAGAAATTAATAAAGAATTTATAATCGGTCCTAAACCTATTAAAGAGTATTCTTTAAAAATTAAAAGTGAATAATATTTTACGGTCGCTATAGATTCTTTCTAATATACTATAATAACTAATTATTATTTTAATAAAGAGGTATACGAATTATTTAAAGTCTATATCTTTAATATATAGTATATAATAAGTTATTTTTATTAGCTTATCGACTATAACTATAATATAATCCGATTTATTATTACTTTTATACGCCGAAGACCGTAGTAAATCGGTAACGAAGTTAATAATAATATTTAATTATATTTTAGTCGGTACCGGTAACGATAATAATTCTTTATACTCGGCGTAATAATTAGGCTTAGTTCGGTTATATATTTCGTAAATTTTAATATAATCTATTACTTAATTAGGTAGTCCGGGCTAGAAGAATTAATAAATTATAATTATTATAATTTTATCTTTAACGAAGTATTTTATAATCGGGTTATTATAGAAGGTTTAAAGGACTCGAAGTCGGAGGCTTTTTAGAATATATAGGCGCGATCCTTTATAATAAAGGAGCCCGTTTTTTTAAAAGAAATATTTATTATCTTTAATATTATTATTCTTTAATACTCTTTTAATATTATTAATTAAAGTATAAAATAATATCTCTTCCTCTCCTTTTATTATATATATTTATAAATTAATATAAATATTAAATACCGCCTCGCGGACTTCGCTTAAAGTTATTATAACGAGTTTAAAGAATAAAGTTATTATATAACTCTCGCTAAGTAGGTAATTCTAATAATTTAGGTATTTACTAGGGTCGTTTACGAGGTTCTTTTTTTTTACGCGATATTTTATTATAAAATTAAACCCCGCGAGGAATTCTACCTAGTAAATTTAATATTATATAAATAATTTAGTTCTTAGGAAGTAACGGAGGTTATTATGATTTATAATAATTTTAATAATTTTTTAAGATCTTTTAAGGTAGTACCTCTACGCGCGGAACCCTTCTAAAATAATTAAAAGTTCTTCGTTATATATAGTATAGTTCCTCTTTAGTAGTTTTAACTTTCTAGAGTAAAAAGCGACCGAGTATTAATAAAAGTCGTTATACTTTTATAAAAGGATCGCTATAATAGCGAATTTATTAATATTTATTTTTACGCGAATTTCTTTAGAGTAGTCGAACTAGATTAAGAGTAATATACCTAGGAATATTTTCCGGAGTTCGTCGAAGTTATTTTAAGCGTCTTTATTTTACTCGAAAAAAATATATCTAATAAAATCCGTTATAGAGGTTATAATCTTATTATAATTCTAAATAAAATATTTATAAAAATTATAGAATCCTAGGAAGAATTATATATTTTTAATATAATATAGCGTAGGTTAATTTTAGATTATAATAACTTTATTAGTATTTATCGCTATATTATTTTAGGATATAATAAATTCGAGGTATTCGATAATTATTTATCTAAATACGTATTTTTCTAATTTAGTATATAGCCTTATACTACGGAGGCGTTTAAGGATTTATTTAATATAATCTTTATACTTTATAAAGTCCTCCGAATAAACGAGGATATTATCGAGATAAATAATAATAAATTTATCTAGTAAATCCGATATAACTTTATCGATATAAGATTAAAAGGTTAAGGGTAAATTCGTTATATTAAAAAATATAACCTAGTATTCGAATAGTCCGTATTTAATATAAAAAATAGTTATTTATTCGTCTCCCTTCCGGATATAAAGGAGGTTATAAGTATCTTTTAAATTAATTTTCGTAAATCGTTATATCTTTCCTAGGCGGTTTAAGATAAGGTTAATAAAAGAAATAAAGTATTTATCTTTAATAATAATAATATTAAGGCCTCGGTAATTTATATAAAATTATAGTCCGCTGTCTTTTTTCTTAACGAATAGTATAAGTACCTTGACCGGGGATTTAGACTATTTAATAAACCTACTTTATAAATTCTAATCGATATAATTTTTAAATACTTTAAATTTAGTCTCCGTTAAATTATATTATAGTTTAAAAGGGGGTATTTTACCTAGTTCTAAATTAATTATATAATCTAGCTCTTTATAGTATAAAGGTAGTATTTCTTTAATAATTTTATTAAAGACGTCCGCGTAATCTTTATAAACTTATAAGAGTATAATAATTATAAAAGTATTATTTTTTTTAGGGTCTAGAAAGTATACTTAAATAAATTAATAATTTATTTTTACTTCGTTAACGAAGTCTAAAGCCTAAAGTATTTTAATATTCTCAAGGATCTTTATCTTTTTTATCTTTTAATCGATAAAAGAGTTAATTATTTATAATTATAATAAGTTTAAAATAATTTAATCTTTTATATCGATAGCTCTAAAAAGGTATTTTATAGATATATTATCGTTAACTTTAATATATAAATAATAAAGGTAGTTATTTCTTTATAGGTTAATTTCTATATCGTTAATATTTAATACTCGGGGGGATATATAATTAATAAAAAATATATTAAGAGATTTAACGAAGAAATTCGATATAAAGTTTATTATACTATTGTAGTTTATTATATCTTCCGAAAGGATAGTTATATTAATACGGGGGTACTATAACTAGATACTTTTATAAAAATATTAAATTTAATTAATATTAGTTTTAGAGAGGTATAACGTCGTAAATATAATAATATTATTTCTTAATATAGGCTTTAAGGCTAGCGGTCGCGATATAATCTTTATTACGACCGATTAAAGTTTTTTAATTTAAAGAGTATAGGGTATTTAGGGTCTCTTTTCTAATAATAAAAATTATTATAATTTAGGTAGACTCCTTTTATTTATTAAATATAATATTATTCGCGTTTTTTTTCGTCCGTAGTATAAGTCCCGGGGTTATATATATTATTATTTATTTTATTCTAGAAAAACTTCCGGTTCTATATCGGTAAATAAAGGTTCGGGTTTATATTTAAATTAATACTCTAGTCGAATCTTACTCGTTTATAATCTAATACGACACTATATTCGTCTCGCGAATATTTATTAATCTTAAAGTAGTTTTCCGTTTATTATATTAAGATTTTAAAATTTATAAATATATCTAGCTAGGCTCCGGGGTAGAGTAAATAAATAATATTATATATTTTATAACTTAGCTTCTAGCGGAAGTTTATATAAATAATAAGTTTATTTTATTCGAGGTCCGTTATTACGGATTCGAATCGGTTAATAAAATTCTAGACTCGCTCGTTAGTTTTTATAATTAGGTATTTTATAGCTAGTTTAGTTTTTAATTTTATATTTAATAATCCGTAGTTATTTATTAATTAAACTTATAGTTTTAGTTAATCCTCGAAACTTTTAATATCTCTAGCTAGGCGTAGTCTCTAGGTATAATTTTTAAATTTATAATAAAAGTATATTATAGCGGTTTTCGCTTAAATAAGGGGATTATAAATATATTATAATTTAAAGAAATCGTTAACTTCTATATATTATAAACGGATATCTACTACGTTACGGTTCGTTTTATATTAATATAAGTCGAAGGTAAAGAGTTCTTTAGCCTTAACTTTTTCTTAATATTTTATATAAATATTATAAGTAATAAAGGGGTCGTTCTAATAATATAATATTAATACTAATCGTCCGAATAAAGATATTAAAGTAAATCGTCGTAGATTTTCAGTAATTATATTACTAGTTATAATAATTTCTAGTTAATTAATTCTTTCTTAAAGGGCTACGAATTATATCGAGGTAATTAAATATCTAAATATTAATAATAATTACGTATCGTTATTTAATAATACGGTATTACGGTATTTTATTAAGGAGGACGATATTTCGGCTAAATTATCTAAAACCGATAATTATCTTATTTAAAATAAAATAATATATTACGGAAATAAATACGTTAAGGTTAAGAGTTTAAATAATAATATATTATTCTATAAAGAGATAATTATGAACTAGTTAGAATTATTAAATAATAGATAATATTAAACCCCGGCGCGCCAAGCCCCTTAATACTCCTATAATATTATATTAAATCTTTCTACTCTAGCCTAGGTAATAAAGATACTATTAAATAATATTTTTATTAACGATAATATTATACTCGTTTAATAAAAAGTAAGTTATTTTATTTAAATAAATTATCGATTATTTAAAAAAATAATATAAAAGTTTATATTTTAAAAACTCGTTAATCTTCCTAAACTACCCCTTTAAATTCTTACTCGATATAAAAATAATACTATAAAGTCTTTATATTATTATTATCTTTTATAATATACGTAGGTTTATATTATAAAGGCCGGCGGCGATATTATCGATATTATATCTTAACTCGAATTCGTATTATATCGGCAACTTGGGAAACCCCGATTTTTACGTATTTTACACCGAAATTGTATAAAATACTAGAAATACGTATCTACTCATGTCCCGTATTTTAAATATATTATGCACCGATTAAGCAGCGATATTGCACCGATTTAGCAACTTTTTTTTTTGACTTTAACTTTTAAGAGTATCTAGACTAGGGCCCCTATATAGAAATCTAAATATTTTACTAAATCTATTTTTAGCCTAGATTCCGAATTTTTAATTAGATTTTTACTAGCGTTGCCCTATAGGGCTATAAAGCTACTTTTAGGATTAAGTTTAGCGCTCCCGCGCAGACCTTAACTCTAACT
>JAABUS010002388.1_pt1 | contig 35785 bp, 37 predicted proteins | sample 5560161 | NCBI WGS metagenome assembly JAABUS01 (sample SAMN10711885, study PRJNA513376) | rock metagenome | isolation source: Antarctica rocks | place: Antarctica: Victoria Land, Trio Nunatak nord | collected 2016-01-04 | reverse complement strand
CTCTCATAAACCTATCTGAGGCTATGGTCTGATACAGATTTGTTCATGAGTAAGGATTGAAGCCACGTTGCATACTCCTTCATGCAATGAAATGGACATTTTTGTCAGTAAAGTATACTGTAACAATTGGAAGTTTCTTAGGGCTTACATAGCTGCAGTCTTACTAAGGTACAGTAAGGTACCTTACCTAACCTAGGTACCTTAAGGTATCCCTTTAACCGCCACAAGGTCGGCCACCCCCTTTGATCAACATCTAGGCCAAATTTGGTAGCAGCTTGACCAGATGGGGTACGGGTGCTTAATAAACCGCGCTGTCGCCGACTCGCCGAATCCAAATAAATGTTCGTATGCTTAGTCATTGGTGGGGTCCCCCTACGAGCATTGTAGATCATAGGGGTGGCCGACCTTGTGGCGGTTAAAGGGATATACGGAATACTAAGGTACAGTAGGTATCCAACCAAGCGCTAGCATCAATGGCTTAACGCGGGTATTCGGGCCGTTGATCTTCCACCATCGTCACTGCCAAAAACCTTAATTGAAAGAATGTCGATACCCAGATTCATGGAAACTTCATTGCCATGTTGGCATTTATGATTCATCCCCTGAAAACACAGTGTATGAACCCGACCGCCTACCTATCAAGTGCACTCCCACATCTTGCGGCGTGATCTCTAGCTTGTTCAGACTGTGACTCAGCTCGTCCTTGCAGCAAAAACGCCAAATCCGCCCCGGACTTCCCACGACCACATTAGCTCTCGAGGCTCCTCTACTATCTCTGTATCCCGCAGTGCGTCTGCACCTTGACTGTTAACGTCGGTAATCACAATGGACTGCCTGCCAATACCATTCGTTTGCATTCAATGCGGTACCGACCAGAACCCCTGTCACATTAAAGTCATTGGACCTACGCTGGGTAAGTATTCTCGAGGCTTAAAGTTAGACAGACTGCTGACGACTTTTAGGTTTCTTTGTTGGGATTGTCTCTGCTGTATGCCCTGAGAAGACTGAGTTCTCCTTAAGCTACTAGGAGCTCATGCATTTCTAGGTGTTTTGCTGGCCGGCAGCGCTGTTCTGTGGATGTTGTGCAACAGAGACCGGGAAACAGTAAGATCGGAAACCCTACCGGCCTAAGCTGAGAAGATAGCTGGCTAACTTCAGGTGAATTGCAGTATGCTTGGGATGCCTGTGGAACTCAACGGGCAGGTCGCCAATTCAATACCTATCTGACAATCAAGTCTACTTAGGTTCTCAGGTTTCCTTTCAATTCGCACAGATGACTGTACGAAACGGAGTATGATAGAGACTAAGGGCACGATGGCAGATGAATACCGTAGGTTTCTGGAGAATGGCTGGTAGTTGTGTTTTCTTCATATGTTCATTAAGGGTCAGCATACAAGTTCATTTCGGGATTTCATAGACGGTGCAAGCCCAAATACTGTGAAGTGGATTTACACGATAGTACGCGTTTCCTCAAGGCGCCATTCTCAACAGATTTGGACATCACAACATATTACTGTTTACCCGTGCTCAACACCAGTCCCCTGACGCGAACCACTCCTTAAACACCACCAATATTTCACATTTTTCGGCACAACGTTGCTCCAGTGGTTTAATTTTATTTTGCTCCAGATTCACGCCCTCAGTGAATGCTCTAGCCTCTACGTGAACGCATATTTTCCTGGAATCCCTCCTTCTCACACATACTTCTTTCTCGAGCTCTCCGCTTCGATCACAAACGTTTTACCAATTGCATTTGCTTGAGCTCAGCTTCTACGACTTAGTCCTAATGGATCCCAATATGGAGAATGTGTCCAGTATGTATGATTTTCAAGCTATCAGCGATCAACAAGCTGACAACGAGTAGATCCAAACTTGGATCTGTCCTTCCAAGAGATTCGCTACGCTTACCAAGACCCAACTAATATGTACATGTTACAAGGTGACTCTCCTAAGCATCCAAGCGGTAGTAAGCCTCTTGACGCCCCAATTGGGCAAAGTGAGAAAAGTCTAACCAGACTAGCAAAACTTCCTCCATACTCCAGTTCGGTGCACGCCATCCAACCTGCCATGTCTCATCCACCAATGCGTGTCAAAGAGGTGCCTGACCTCAACAATGTACAGCCGTTTTTCTCGGATCCTATCGCAACCGACAACGTTGGCTACGTCGAGCATCGAGTTGTTCAGCCGAAGGGAAGTCTCACTCAAAGTAATGGCGCTACATCTTCCCTCTACGGAGATCAAGCGTCGATGCCAGAAACGATCGTTAACGAGAAGGTGAAGAAAGCTCTCGCTACTTCCTGGACATTCGATCCACGAGCGTGCTCAACCGGTCCTGCTCAACAGTATGTGTCAGTTCCTCACCACGGACTTACGGACGATGAATACACCTGGGTCAAAGGCAACAAGTTTTCTCTCGTTGCCGACGCAATCAAGGAGAGGCAGAATGAGGTAGACCTAGCAAAGCAGAGCCTTGATTTGGACAAGCAATGGGTCACATACGAGCCTTATCCGAGCTTCGATGATATTGACCTCGATCAAGAGCTTGACGCTTTCTATGGAACGGGAGAAGCTGTCAATTGCACCACGACCGACAATATGACGGTCAACCGCGAGCAATTGGCGACCGACCGGGAGAATGCCGGTCGTGACTCCATGTCCACCACTTGGGTTACATTGCCTCAGAGTAACCGTATGTCCGCTGGACCATCCACCTCGTGTGCCTTTCGTGATTCAGCTATTCACATGGAAGATTACTTTGCTCAAGCAGCGAACAAGGAGTCACCGCCACAGTCCGCTTGCATGACCTCAACAGAGCAGGCTTTCAGTAGCTACGACGAGTCCAATGGAAATTATTTCGGGGCTTCAGTTGAAGATTCTCTGGCTCTCTTCGAAGCTAGTAAGCAAGCAGCCTCTAGCAGTGAGCTTGATGTTCCTTATAATTTCTCAGGTTTCGTATCGTCAGAGAATGGTCTCTTAGAGCGTGAAGATCCCCGCAGCATGTCGGGTGACGTTGAGATGAATGAAGATGCAGGTTCCGCCATGCTTAACATTCACGGCGGAGAAGCGGCGACTTGTCAACAGGACATTGCCATACCCCAACGCATCAACTCCTTGTTTGACGGGTACTTGCATAATACGACTCATACGCTCAACCTAGAAATCCCGCCATCTGAGAATTCACTTGCAAATGGCTTTCACGGAACTGTACCGGAGATCCCTGAGACGATATCACAAGAAGAGTTTCCCCAACTACATCACGACACTCCAGAATTTGTCATCTACAATCAGAATGCACCCAGTAGCCTCGATCTGCCAACCGAGTCGTCGATGCAATTTCTCGGAGATCTCCAAGCTCATGCTGGCGCATCCTCATTTGACAATCCCACCAACGTCGTTCACCTTGGTGGCGATTACCGAGCAATCAACTTCACCCAGACAACCATTGCCCGTCGTGGTGAATACCAAAACCTCACCCCCGAATACGACAGCGACAGCGATAATAATCTCGACCACCTCGAACCAGCGTCGCCCATCACCCTTGCTGATAGTAATCAGAACGTCAATAATCATCTTGTCGCAGGAGATCTCAACCCCTACGACTACCGCCACTACCTCCCCAGCAACGTCCCTCAGTCCTCCCCCGGCATGGATCTCAACTTCCTCGCTCTCTCATCCCCCAACAACATCTTCTCGGCCTCCAATACCAACCAAGTCAACCCTACCACTATCGAAGGTCCCGACCCCAACTCCATGTTCGTTCAACCGTCCCTCCACCCTATCGCTCCCGCCATCAGCCGCGTCTCCTGCTCCCCCACGACCATTCCTCCATCGTCTCCTCCTGTCCTCAATCTGTACGGCAATGGTCTAATTACCTCATCGCCTGTATACAACTCCCTCAACAGCCCCATGCATTTCGTAACCAGCACTCCCACGCCCGTCATGATGGGAAATACGGATCCGGTCTCACCTAGCCCGGCACCACGCAATGAGAACAAGGCCACAAATTCGGCGGTTTGCCCTGGGGAAGGGAACACTCATGCAGTAGCGAGCGAGACTGCGCGTACAAGAATGAGAATATGGCCAAAGGAAGATGACGCTGTTGCAGAAGCGACGGAGAGCTGCAGCAAAGAGGCGGAAACCCCGGCCCAGGACTACTTTGGCGCGCAGCAGAAGCGGAAGGTGGGTAGGCCGATAGGGAGTAAGAGCGCCAAGAAGAATACAAATGGCGCTGCAGAGAAAGACGCAGTTGCGAAGCCCGATGCTAAGAGCGTGAAGAAAAAGGTCACAAAGAAAGCAGGAGATGCAGGTAGCGAGTTAAAGAGAGTCCGTACTGCAAGCGCGGAGGCAGCGAGGAAGAAGGGAAATGACAAGATAGCAAAGAAAGCAGGCGTGGAGACCGTATCAGCAACAACCACAGCCAACGACAAACCCACCAAAGAAAAAGCCCTCAAGCACAAACAACCCGCTACAACCGAAGAGACCGAGCCGATGAAGAAACGCGTGCGCCGCCCGACCCGTAAATCTGCCGGGAACGTTCCAGCAGCGAAGTGATCGTTTGCGGCCCAGCCAAGATCTGTTGTGGCATGGCTATAACAAAGAAGATAGAGACGGTGGTGGATGGTACGATACACTTTGATATATGTCAAGGACAACTTGTACCTAAGGGCGGCTTTTTTCGGACTGAATTCCGATTATCGGTTTTCGATTTCATCAAAAGTTTATGATTGTTTTCATTCTATTGGAGGAAAGGGCAATATCGGAGAAAGGGATTTGGTGGGTTTGTACCACCATCAAACACGGGATCATACAAAGGACTTCTGTCTCGATACTTAAGGAAGACGGTCTTGTGTCATGTGCTACCATTTCGATACTGGGGCACTACATTCCCTTCTTCTTTACTCAGGTAGATACTTACTTTTTCGGCATACTACATACAGTACATAGTTAGGCTCTAGGTAATCGAAGACAAATTCATGAGATCCGGTTTCTTTTTCTTTTTTATAGAGTACGGAGGCTTTGGTTTTTTTTTTACTGACGGAATTTGGAGGGAGCAAAGCAGAGGTTCTTCTACTCCGGATTGGGGGTTTTCGGTGATGAGGGTAAACAGATACCCACTTTCTTCGAGATTTTTGTTCAGACGGATGAGACTTTCGGGGAAGCCAGGTAAGCTTCAAAGTCCATAAGTTATTCATGATGCTTCTGGTAATGCGGTAGATACACGTTCATTGGCATGCTGGTTTAGGGAGGTGAGAGGAGGGGGGAAGGGGCCGTGGATGAGGTTGTTGGGTGTTTCTACTCACTCACTGCTATATAGGAGAACTCGACATTCTCTTGCCATTACTGGGATCACAGACTCTCAATCAAGCTTCATAGAAGGCCATAAGATGTCGAAGAGTGTTTGCTGCCCACTCACCCCTTTTTACTCAAACCATCCTTTTCGAAACCTCCCATTGCCTCCTTTGATTCCGCCATTGAATATGTCGGTACCTGAGGCATTCTCAGAACCAGAGCATCTCACGCGATATCACTTTGGATCCTTTTTCCTTTTCTGTACATGTTCGTGATAGCGGACCCAAACGGCGTGACTCTTCCTACTTTACACTTTTATCTAATTAGTTTGTTCACATAGGAACGGAAGGGGTTTCAACAGTTGCAAGGAGTGCGGAAATTGAGAGTACCAGAATAGCGGAGTTGAAGAGCCGAAAAACTCTAGACTTGAGAGGTACGAATTTTCGTCATCTTGCAATAACTCGCGTCTGCCAAAGAGGTGTAGTAGATAGTTCAATCTAATAGTTTCTCGCTTTTTGGGGGAGAGAAACAAGCCGTTAGGGTAGATAGGGTTTTAGTGAAATTCGGGAAAGAGACAGAGAAAGAAGGGAGGGTCCTAAGTGTCTTAAGTTGGTATATGGCGGTGATTTAGCTCGTGCCGCCGCACCGCTGTTGGTATGGCACAACATTTGGGGCCTTGATCGATTTTTCTAGATGTGAGAATGTCGGTGTTGGCTGGGTTTGGTAGAAAGACTCTGTAGATATTCTTGATAACTGTTTCTTCTGCGCTTTCTTCTCATTCGATTAAAAGGTTTCGCCAGGTCAAGGTCCATGGGCTTTGGTCCGATAAGGGAACAAGATATGAGAAGCAATACCTCATATTGAGGCGCTGCAGATATCTGTATACTGAATGCCATTAACCACGCCTACTAAGGTTGCGGATCTCTGATACTTGTAGCAAGATTAGGGTGTTGAAGGTGCTTGGAGGCGAGCTCGAGCTTGCAGCTTAGCTTAGGAAATTGAAGACATGGTCAAAGAATGGAGATATCATAGCGTGGAATATAGCAATTATATATCATTACGGATCTTTCAATTTCTGGTGTTGGTTTTTCCTGGCGAATGTATTGGGATCCACCCATACGAAGCCCATTGTGCGGCAATGAGATCAACATACTGTCTCTCTTCGATTTTAAACTCTCTGACCTCATCCATGGTGCAAACCCTGACCAGCCTGACTCGTCCAAATAGGAGGCCGCTTTCCACAAGCATATCGATAAGTGTCATTTGCCCTAGTGCTGTAGCATGGTATAGATCGGTCCAGTAAGCAATCCCATCTCGAACCTCTTTTTCCAACCCTACGAAAGTGAAAGTAAGCGCGTCCACATGAATCGGGTGCCTCAGTTGGCCTCTATCAACAAACTCGGGCCCATGTTGGAAGAATTGCCCCATGAGGCGCAGAAGGCGGAAAGCGACGGGGGTCAAGCCGCCGTCGCCTATAAAAGGGCGTCTACCGCCACCAAACATCCGGACATCGACATCAATGTTGTGCACATACTTTGGTGGGACGGGGAGAGAAGTCCAAGTTGGCCAGACCTGGTTACGGTATACCATGCAATCGATTTTATAGTTTACGCCTGCTTGTCCTCCTATCTGGCTTTTATGCATGATAGAATCTTCCATCTCGGCGGAAACCTGCCGGTTGCTATATAGAAGTCCGGCGCAGGCGTAGCGAAGTGGCTTACGATCATAGTATATCCCCAAGTCGCGTTCGTACAGTCCTAGGTCGCTATGATCTATCGGAGACTTGCCAGTGCCGTCGCCGCGGTCTACAACTGCTTCTGGAGATTCGGGCGGTGCGTCCTCAGTCGCGAGTACGTACGCGTAGATATGATCGCGAAGCTCTCGTGGCAGGTCGAGGAAACGAACATGCATTGAACTTTCGATGATAAATTTGGCAGTCGATAATTTTTTCTACTTGCTTGACATCCAATTGGAGAATATGCTGGTTCAAAATTGGCGGACCTGATGGATTAATTGGGACTTGGGACTCGTCTACTATGCGACCGGTCCAGCTGTCTGAGTCGCTCGCGGTATTGGCTAACTGTATCAATGTCGTGTAACAATGTGGAGGCAGCGTCGCAGCAAACGGGTCAGAAAATAGAGGCGTATGTCGGGGGCTAAATCTGAGACTTCTAGAAGGAGACTGAAGATGTGGTGGACGGGAGGCCGGAACATGAAACGGAAAAGGATTACACAAGATTGGCATATATGGTCAATTGTGTCTGGGCGTCCTGTACGAAGTCCAGCATTCAGCATCAGCGCTCTTATGAAATGTTTGTATAGAATTTCTATGCTCACTCTGTGTATGTACGAAGGTTCTTCAGAGTTGTTGGGCGGGAATTAATAGATATTGGTCTTGGCGGCACTTGCCTTGCCCTGCAGCTGCTTAAAGTATTCCGTAGCAGACTGTCGATCATGCGGGTGGTCTGGGCCCCGCCAAAAGAACGCTGTGTCATCGCCAACAGGACATGAAGGTACTCGTACTTGGAGTACTTGTACGGAGGTACGGGGAGACCCTTCATTGTATACAACACTCCGTGACCACCAGTAGCATATCTTGGTCGCCATGCTGCTCCTGAGACTCACAGCTCCTCATAGTCTATAACATCCCGCAGACTCGAGCCCACACCAGATCTCCATCATCACGTGGGCATGCAATCCTCTAATTAGCAGCGGCCGGCAGGTACTTGGATCTATTCAATTCCACAAAACTGTAAAGCTCACTAATCCGGATACCTTGGGCTTTTTCCTCAGAAACCGCCATGGACATTAATTCGCTTCTCTCTCCACAGGAGTCACCTCGCGAAACTCCCTCACCACCCGCCAAAGCGTCGCCGAAAAGGTCACGAAGGCCTAAATCCACAAGATTTCCCAGCACTACCTCCACAACCGCCTCACCTCTATCACATACTACCCTACCTCCTCAGGCCTTCTCGCACAGCGCGGTAGTACAAGCCCAGAATGCCATACCTTCACCGCCTATGATCAGCCCGGCTGCTGGACTTGGAATGGGCGCCTCTGGTACACCTCCAATTGATCTGGCCCGATTAGGAAGACAACCTTCGACGCCAGGAATGGATACACTGGCAGATCTGGCGTCGATGCAGCATCATCAGCAGACAGCTCGGGTGAATTCTGGAGGGCTGAGGAGTGCAGAAATCTATGAGAGCCAGCCCTCACAAGCTGCGGTTCTTCCAAATGTGCATTCAGCGTCAAGGCCTCAGGGTGTTGGTAGGAGCTCGCTCGATCTTACAATGGCCGACGTTCCTACTCACACACCTTCGCCACGCACATACTCAACGACCGCTCTATCAGAGGCAGAGCTTCGGACAGTCGCAGAGCTCGTCAGCTACCTTGCTACTCACCCCTTCGCTTACGAGTCGCATGTTCAACTCCTCAAGCTTCTCCATCATGGCCTGCTATCACACATTGGATCTGCGTCATCGCCAAAGTTTCAAAGGAGCGCACGCACGTATGATTTGCTCCCGGATCTTCTAAATGCTAGGGAAGCTATGAACGTAAGGTTCGCTCTAGGAGAAGATTTCTGGGTGGAATGGATAGAGGACCAGAAACTCCTCGCGGATACGCTGGATGATGGGATCACTGTGATGGAGGCATGCAAAAAAGCTGTAGAGGAAGAGGCGGGGAGCTCAAAGCTATGGCTGCTATATGGCGAGTGGATGTTATCAATGTACACGGTCGCTCACTCTCACGACCAGAGGATCAGCAGTATCACGGAGCCGCCGAATGAGGTCCAACAGTGGTCAGAGGAGGACAAATTGGTAGCGAGAGAAATTTGCAGCTGGCAGCAAATGTTAGACGTTTGGCATCAGGGTGTCCAAGATACTAGGTGGCGGATCAATGACAGTTATCTGTTATGGGACCGATATACTGAATTGTTGATGCATGACCTTGCCACATCTCCGTCAGAATCAGCAATTGCTGGAATGAGGTCGCACTTTATGAATCGCCTTCAAACACCACATGCGACTTGGGATGAAACATTTCAGTCATTCTCAAATTTCGTCTCTCGATACGATAATGCAGCCTACGAAGATAGAATGATTGCCGCGAATCACCAGTCCGCCGGTGCCAAAGCCATCTATAGCTCGCGTGAGGTTTATGAAACACAATTACAGCGAGCAACTGAAAGTCAGGACAAGGATACTGAGTGGGCTACCTTTGCCGAATACACTGATTGGGAATTTAATCAAAGTCGAAAGAGCAATCATTTCTCCTTTCAATTGGTTAATGCACTCTATCAGCGTGCTACTCTTCGTTTTCCAACAGACACTGACCTGTGGGAAGGATTCGTCATATTCTTGTATGACGAAATCGTTAGGTATCCGCAGCGCAGTCTAACGGCATTGCCAGTTCTAGAGAGAGCAACACGGCATTGCCCCTGGTCGGGCACACTATGGTCTCAGTACCTGGTAGCAGCGGAGAGGAGTAATCTCCCATTTACTGATATCGGACGCCTCAAACATAGAGCTACCAGTACCGGCCTACTGGACGCTGGTGGTATGCAGGAAGTCCTCAACGTTCATACTGCCTGGTGTGGCTTTTTGCGACGCCGAGCGTTCCATCTGGATGCCACGGATGAGGATCTAGATGTAGCGGAGGTCGGTATTCGCTCGGCCATTGAGGACATGGAAACCCTTGGCCAAGCGAAGCACGGTAAGGAGTACAGTGGAGATCCTGAATATCGCCTAGAAAGAATTTATATCAAGTATCTCACTCAAAGTCGTAACCTCGAGGGTGCAAGAAACTATTGGAAAAGCTTGATACCAAGACACGGTGATAGCCATGAGTTTTGGCTTCGTTATTACCTCTGGGAAATGAATGTTTGGGGAAAGCTGGCCTACGGTGACAATAGTTCAAATGGCGTAGGGTCACAAGTGAAGCCTAGTGAAGCCACAAATGTTCTACGCACTGCGATGGCGAGGCCTAAGCTGGACTGGCCAGAGAAGATATTGGACGTATATCGATATCACTGTGAAGACCATGAAGATGCGGAAGAGCTTCAATCGTCAGTTGTTCAAATCTGGAAGAGAAAGAAAATCGTAAAGAAGAGAAGGGAGAAAGAAGCCATCGAGGCATACGAAGCAGCTCAGGTACAACATACACAACAGTTGCAGCAGGCTCAAGAAGAGGAAGCGTCTCTGAATGCCCAAAGCAACCTCAACGTTGGTAAGCGAAAACGAGACGCTGATCTTGATCCACTGGAGGCTAGCAGTAGCAAGAAGAGCCGGCAACATGGATCTGGAAATATGGCAATGCAAGTTGATGAACAAGCTTTACCAGCTTCTTCTAGTCTTAAGCGCGACCGTGAGAATGCGACCATCATTGTGAAGAATTTACCTGCTGAAACAACAGAAACTAGGGTTCGTCAGTATTTTAGAGATGTAAGTCTCCCAATTGCGCCAGCCTTTACTATATGCTGACTGGACGTGGATAGTGCGGCGTGATCAATAGCTTGAAGCTTCTGCCAGAAAGCGATGGAGCATCAGCTACCGCTACAATCGAGTTTGATTCAGCAGAGGACGTACTTACTGCCCAGACAAAGGATATGAAGACTTTTGATGGTAGTGCTATAGAAGTCCACGTCGGTACAGGGTCGACTTTGTTCGTTACAAATTTTCCCCCAACCGCCGATGAACAGTTTATACGAGAAAATTTCAACAAGGTATCCGATTCACACCATAGCTCATGGAGATCTGTTACTAACTCGCGTACAGTATGGGGAAATCGTTGACGTTCGCTTCCCCTCATTAAAGTACAATACCCACCGCCGCTTCTGTTACGTTCAATTCAAGTCATCTGGCCAAGCCCGGGCCGCCACCGAGCGAGACGGCGAGGTGATCGGGAAGCTGAAACTTGTGGCCAAGATTTCTGATCCTGGTGTCAAGCAAGATAGGCAGGGCGCCATGCATGAAGGCCGAGAACTGTATGTGGCCAACTTGGACTGGAGCGCTACCGAAGACGAGGTTAAACAGGTCTTCTCAAAGTACGGCACCGTGGAAAAGATAAGAATTCCTACAAACATTGCAGGAAAGAGCAAGGGTATAGCATTTGTGGTCTTCTCAAATAGAGTAGTCCTCCATAATATCTTTTACAGGAGCCTGCACTAACAGCCACCTTAGGAAGAAGCCAACGCAACCCTAGAACTTAACCTTACGAAATTCAAATCCCGCCTTCTGAACGTCTTCCTCTCGACTAACAATCCAGCAAAACGACAAGCAACCACCATCATTGCTTCCAACTCCCGCACTTCAACCTCGCCATCCCCTTCACTTCCACCCACGAACGGAGACGCTGCCTCTCCCACAACCCAGCCCACTACATCCACCTCGCCTCCCCCCACCTCGTCCTCTGATATCCAATCTCGAACCGTCGCGCTCCTCAACGTCCCCGATACCGTCAACGACGCCCGCATCCGCGCCCTCGTCGAACCCTACGGCTCCCTCGTTAAAATCGTCCTGCGTCCAGATCACCAAGGCGCTATTGTTGAGTTTGCGGACGTGGCAAGCGTAGGCAAAGCCTCGCTTGCCCTTGAAGGAACGGAAATCATTCCGGGAAGAAAGATTAGCGTAGGCACGGTGAGCGACATGCTCAAGCAAAAAGCGGAGTGGCGGAAGGATAAAATCAGTGTTGGTGAGGGGGGAAAGAAAGAGAGCGAGAAGCCAACGACATTGCAGCCGATGGCGCCGATAAGGAGACCTAATCAGCCAGGTACGAGGAGGGGAGGGAGGGGCGGGTTGGGTGTGAAAAGGGGGGTGGCGGGGCTTAGGGGTGCGAGAGCAAGGAATGAGGGCGTGGTGAAGGAAGAAGGGGTAATGGATGTGGATCGGGAGAGTTCGATGGAGAAGGAAGGGAAGCCGAGGAGTAACGATGATTTCAAGGCGATGTTTTTGACAGAGTCGAAGGGGTGAGGAGGGAGTAGGGGTCGGTTGCATCACATGGCATGGCTTGGGATGTCTATGGCTTCGGGGAGGCTGGCTGCTCTGTGCATCGGCCTTTTCGATGGTTGTGTCGAGTACATGGCATCAGATATATATGCCCAGGCTCCGAAGGCTTCACGTCAAGTCGAAGACTTTGATCCATCGATAGTCGTTTCGATGCATGGATGGGAGATATCCATGGTTCGCTTGCAACCGATGCTTGACACGTCCACCAACTTCTAGTCAGTGCTGCTGGCCGGTGGGAATGGCAGAGGAGAGTGCCATTGTGCATCTCGAGACGAGTGCCCCAACAGTTCCATGGACAATTTTCCACTTGCGGGCTGCTCAGGTTTCCCTCGACACTCACCCTCGTCTGAACAGAAACAATGATACAGTAGGAGGATTGAGTGAGCAGTGAGCGAGTTGAACTTGGGGCAAACGCCAAACGCTCTCGCATTGCGGGGGGGTTTGAGGAAATGTTTGGGCGAATGTTGAAGACTGCAAGCGCGGAGTGGGGAAAAGCAAGGGTTTCAGCAGGGATTAATTCTATTACGGTCTGGTTCTTCCCTGACACTGATCTCCGGGCCGCGCCTCGAACATCCATCGTCTTGTCACCCTTCCCTTTCCCCACTTCGTCTTTCCAACACAATTGATCTATTTCGATTTTCCCTCCGTTATGCACGAGTATGCACGAGTATGCACGGCCATGCAGTCGTGCGGGCGTGTTCGGTGTGCCTGACCGCGATGACCTATCGTTCTGACAGCTACGACTACGACAGATATTCTAGTGGAATCCTGCGGCCCACAGCTGGTACGACCACAAATGTCCCCCAAAAAGGGTCATGCAGCGTCGACGTGCAACTGCAATTTTAGATCATGATGCTATGCGCGAGAAATGTAAGGTAGGTAGGTAGCTAATCATCGAGCGAAACTGCTGCTGTCTGCCGCCCAGTTTCAGAACGCTCTTGCGTAGGTAAGGTGGGTAGGTAGGTACAGCAGAGTAGGTTCATACATGAAAGAAAGACGAGTCTCTCCCAGTCTTCCCATTGAAATGTTTGGACCCCCAATCTTTCTGTTTTGCGACGACGAGAATACCGCTCTTCCTGCATTAGGCTTTCTTTAGCTTTTGCAGCGGCACGTGCGAAGAAACCGTGAAGATAACAACCGATTACTTTCTTCACTCTTCAAACCTTCATCCGTCCATCTATCCACCCGTCAAACTGTACAGCCCACCTCCAGCCCTTCCTTTCGTCGCCCTTTCTCCCAATTCAATCCAACTAGAGTCACTCTTTAAACACACACACACACACACCTTATTGAGTTTTACAGTAATTCAGATAATCGCTTCTACCATGTCGTTTTGTACCACCTTGACAGTGCTGTTGCTCGCCTTGGTGTCTTGTTCCGAAGCTCGACGCTCCCCACGACCATTATCAACCCGTTCTGGAGGGGTTGACCTGTCTAGCTACACTGTGCCTCTCAGCAATGGTAAGCCTCTTCAAGACCGTTGGGTCCAGATGTCGAGCCCGTTCCCTAACTTGGAAAGTCATTGATTGCACGCAACAATTTCATATCCAAGTCTTGCTTTAGATACAAATGCCTAAGACTCTAACCAACAAGACTTTGCATCCACCTGCTAACCTCCGACCTAGGTGCCACCTCGCTGCCTTCGCCATCACCGGGCCTCAAACTCAAAGCCATTACTCTCGGCCGCGGAACACAGAACTACACCTGCGCACCCGGCTACACCGTTCCGGTCTCCGTCGGCGCCCGAGCCGACCTTCTTGACGCCTCTGCACTTCTACCCCTACTCCCGCCTGGCGAAGGCATGCAAATCATCAATCTCCTGCCGGGCTACCTCGTCTCCTTTGACTTTGCCACCATTGAGAATTCTTCCATCCCAATCATCGGCCACCATTACTTTGACAGCGCCGGAGTACCGACCTTTGATCTGGGGAGCACCGGGTTCGCAAAGGCAAAAAAGTCTGCCGGTATCTCTGCGCCGGCAAACGCGAGCAAGGGTCCTAACAACCAAGGTGTTGGTGCGGTGGATTGGCTGGATTTGTGTGATGCTGGCGGGAGCAAGGACCTGAGCGAGGTATACCGCGTCGAGACTGCTGGTGGCAAGGCACCGGCCAGCTGTTCAGGCCAGCCAAAGGACATGGAGGTGCAATACGCAGCTCAGTACTGGTTCTACGGATGATGGATGAGTCCTATCGATTGTTGTTGCTGAATGATGTATGAGCATTTCAGACGGAGTTTACTCGGAGTTGCTTCATCGCACCGGAGGATCTTTGCTGTCTACCTCCATATGGCGGGACGTTTGCTGGGGATACTAGACGTGGTGTAGCATATCAGGCGTTTCGCTCTGCTGGCTGAGGTAGCTAGAGCAACAGAAGTTTCGCAGATCGCCTTTGAACATTGAACATTCAAAGCAGCCCCCACTATCATTGCCGCTGCGGCTTGAAATCGCGCACCAAACCCTCCCGTCCAGACACGTAACGTCCTCCCAATCGTGAAACACCAAAAACGCCCAAGCCAGCGAAATCGACTCGGCACGAAACAGGCACGAAGAAACGAGCACGGCCTAGCAGATATGGCAAATATGGCCTCATCCAGCAGTGGCAGCGCGGTCCCTTTCAAACCCCAGGTCAAACAAATACCCAGTCTGACATATTGCGTACCTTAGGTAGGAGAGGGTTTCCTTTTTCCCCCGGTAAACATCACCATCCGACCCCCGTCTACTAGCGGTTTGATTCCTCGTCACCCCATCTAATCCTATCTATTCCAATCGTGATTTTGTTTTGTTTTGTTTTGTTTTGTTTTACGTATGGTATTGTAACGTATCTCGTCTTGACTCTTGAATAACGGCCCAAGCCCAAGCCTAAGCCCGAACCATACACACACACCCATAAACCGTACATACTGTAGGCCGTACATACACATACATAAAGAAACTCAACCCCCCTCCCCATCCATTCCATTCCATCCATTCATTCCATCCATTCCATTCCATCCCATCCCATCCCATCCCATTCCATCCCATTCCATCCCATCCCATCCCACTCCGCCCACGACACACGCAGCCTCCCCTCCCCTCCCCTCCCCGTCTCTCGCTCCCGCAGAGCAAAAACAGTTTTCCCTCAACCCCGGCATCCATCCATCCCGCGATCTTCGAAAACGAGTGGAAACCCCCCTTGCCCGATGCGTTTTATCGGAAACGGGGTTTTTTTTAATAAAAAGAAGATATCTTGGCTGGTGATGAAGGTATACAAATCAGAGAGGGGGGGGGGTTGACCTGGAGTAAGGTGGTCGAATCTCTCTTTTTATGGAAAAGTAACAAAGACGGGATGGGAGATGTTGCTGTTTGATTTCGGGTTTGCTTTTTAAAAAATTAAAAAAAGATCTAAATGGCGTACTGTATGTGCGTTCATCTGTCGTTCTGTTGGAAAAACGAAAATCCACCTCGATCGGGCAAGGAAGAATATAAGATTTCCCATCAACCCTGTCCATTTGCGTGGTACTCTAGGAGGGGAGTAAGTAGTAAGTAGTAGGTAAGTATGCAGGAACAGCCTTTTTCACAAGGCAAAAAGGCAGATTCGAGGACTTTTTCGCGGTCGACGGCGTGTAGAGTAGCTTCTGCGCGTCGATAAAAACACACTCAACTTCTCCCCCCCCACTCCCTTAACGAAAATCTTTCTCTCGCCCACACCGACACGGGGGAAAAGTGGATGTACTGTAGGTGGTTTGAATGCGCCTGTGAGGTGGGGGGGGGGTGGATGGGATGGATGGGATAGATGTGGGCTTGGATGGTGCTTTTACGGGGGGAGATGGTGGTGGTGGTGTTTCGTCCTGTGGTAGTCGTCTGTAGATCGGTAGACTGGCTGGCTGGCTGCCTGTGGGAAACACTCGCGTTAAAACCCCCGAACCGAAGTTTAGACAAGCGTGCGAGATGTTTGTGTGATGGTTTCGCGGGTACTTCAAACTCATGCGTGGGAGGGCTCTTGATGTCTGGATCTGGGGTTCTTGGCGCTGTTTTGGAGCGGAGATAGGGGGGTGGGAGGCGATGGTGGGTCGTGGGACGTCGTGGGGCGTGGGTGGGCGGTGGGGGATTTGGGGAGGGGGAGAAGAGGAAGAGTGGTGGGGACCTTAACGCAATGGATTTCTTTTCTTTTCTTTTCTTGGCGAATAGAAAGGGATGAGCGTAGATGCAAATCACGAGTTGTCAGACTTTGCAATCTAGTACCAACCCTCACATCTTATACCCACCGCCACCGCGTCCCTCCCCACCCCCCCTCTTCGCAACCCTCCCCCCCTTCACGCCCCCCAAGAAGTCACCAATTGCCGCCGGAGCCGGAGCCGGAGCCGTACGCTTCAACCCCTTAAACCTACCTCTCCCTACTTGCCTAAACAGTCCCGCCCTACCCCCTGCGTTGTCGTGTGGCGGCGGCGGCGGCGGCGGCGGCCGTAGTGGCAGTAGTGGTGGTCTACCATAACCAAGATTGGGATCGATGTTACCATACCCCCCATCTAGAAGCCTCGGCCGCACCTCTCCAAGATTTCTCACATCTGCTGCTAGACCCGGCGGGTGGCGCATAGCATCCTGTCTCGCCCGCGCCAGCTGCTCCTCCCACACCCTCTCCCGCTCCAACCTATACGCCTCCCGCCGCGCCCTCTCAGCCTTCCAGTTCTTGTTCAGCTCCGGCACGCGCAGGCGCTCCTGGCCGACATATCTCAGAAACGGGTGCCCGCCCGACCCGACGACTTCGCGGCCCTGCGCGTCGTAGACGGGCATTTTCTCGAGATAGTTGCCTTGTGGGACGCCGTGGTAGATGCGGGCGAGGTCGGCGAGGGGCATGTGGCCTTGGAGGCCGCTGAGGAGGGCGATGCAGCCCGGGGGCGGGGCGGAGGCGAGGGGGTTTTGGCGGGTGTTGAGGAGGAGTTGCATTTTGGTGTGGTTGTTGTAGAACCAGTCGGTTTCGCGCAGGACGCGTTGGGCGAAGGTGGGGTTTTCCATGAAGAGGGTTTGTTGGTCGCGGGAGAGTAGCATGCCGTAGTAGATTCCTCCGTTGCGGATCCGGTCCCGGTCGAAGTAGTACTGGACTTCGCTTTTCGTCCTGGCTGCGTGCTCCCGAGTGATTTTGAAAAGCTCGAGTGGGCGAGGTCGAGCGCGAGCGTCTTTCTCGAGGCATTGACGGACGAGATCGACGAGGACCCGCGAGTATGGAAACCACTCGTAAGCCCACGTTTGGTCGAGGTCCAACTGATGCCACTCTTCTGTATGGTAGTGATCTTGGGCAAGCCAGAGGAACTTCATCAATATGCAGCCGAGCGAGAATATGTCCGAACGTGGGCTGACGATGTCGTCCGGGGCCTGATCTGGATCCGAACGTACGTCAACGTCGACCTCTGGGGCGCAGTAGAACTCAGTGCCACCGGACCAGTAGTTGCGTTTGAAACGGCGTACGGAGTCGGTGTTTGTGGGGACACTGTACGACAAGCCGAAATCAGTGACTTTGAGGGTAGGGTAGAATTGAGGATTTGTTGGTTCGGAAAGGAGTACTGAAGACAGATATCAGCGTGTTTGCGATTTCGGACCTAAGAAGTCCGAGCAGAGTATTTACTGACTATTTGTCGGCTTGAGGTCCCGATGGATGATTTCCTGCCACCCCCGAATGGGTTCATCCTCCGTCGTTCCACGGGCGCAGTAACATATCGCTGTTGCAATGCTGTGAAAGACGTGCCAAAGGAACGCCTCGGGGAATATTAATCTTCCACATCAATTAGCTTGATGATTCGTCATAAAGAAGCTAAAGTCATACTTATGTCTATAATAAAATTTATACAGGCCACGAAAGTCTCCCATCGGACAATACTCTAGAATCATTCTGATAATGTCTTTCTCAGGTAGTGGCGACCACTCATGTATTTTGACCACGTTTGGGCAACCTGCTACGTTGAGCCTCCGAATCAAATGACCCTCGTGGCAGTAATCCTGGTAGAAGACGTCGAATTTAGCGTCCTTACAAGCTACGTATTCGAGGGGCTGTGAATTCCGTCAGTAGACACTCCGCCAAAAGTTAAGGAATCCAAACCCACATGATCGCAATTACCAGTATCACGCTGCCACAAAACAACCGAACCGTAGGTACCCGCACCCAAATCCCTAACCGGTCTCCAAGAGTGAGAATCAACGCCAGGAGCCGGATTGGCATCACCTCTCAAAAGCTTTTGGATGTCTGTGAGGCCGGTCGGGTTGTTGAAATTGTAATCAGCCTCGGTAAGATGATCTCGATACCAGTTCAATGCCTCTTCAAAACCAGGACGCTGCTGTAGCTCGATTCGACGACGAGCCTCGAATCGAGGTGGAAGTAGGGGGCGAAGAGAAGGCAACGGCCGAGGGACTCTGCCCTCCGGGACCTGGCCCATCTGCGGTATTGAGGACCGCTGCCTTGACGCAGGCCTGGGAGGGCTCGCCGGAGGTGGAGGCGGAGGGGGTGGAGGGGATCCCGGCGGAGGAGGAGGGATTGGGCTTCGGTTCATCGAGATCTCCCCAACTTGCGCTTGTGGAGGTAGTCGCTTTGCCGGTCTAGGAGGGACCACAGGAGGTGGGTGGAATGAAGTAGCTTTTGGGTTAAGGGGCGCCATCTATTCGACTTCCGTCTGGCTGTCAAGTCCGCTCCAGCGCCGCGGATTTATGGTGCAATGCTCCAAGAACTCTCAGTTGCTCCAATGCTCTAATGTGTTGAGCTACGCTGGCGCCTCCTGTTCAGCTCCACGTTTGGAAATAGTGGAAACCATTGTGCTCTCAATTTTAGCAAAGCAATCATTCATACAGCAGACATAACTTTTCCGCTTGCGCTCGCCAAGGAGCACATGAAAGAAATGCACGAACCTGTTGTTTCGCAATGCCAAATTGCGCCGGAAGCGGAAAGCTTGTGCAGAACTAGAAAAGATTGAGACATGAGAACAATAGGACAAGCAAGTCATTTCACGACGATGGAGTAAGCCTGCTAATATTTTTTTTTCTGTACTACTGCAATATAATAGAGATGCAATCAATGTAGTTGACGTTTAAGCATTAGAAAGTCGTATCACAAGTACAAGCCAGTGGGTATCTCAAGTAGCATCCTCGTCGCCAACAGATCTTTTCGTCGCTGTTCCTCCACTAGTTCTTTTCTTCTTCGTAGGTCTACTGCTTCCACCCTTAGGTCTGTAAGGTTCATCTTCTCTCTTGCGCTTCGCCTTTACAGGCACATCCAGATTTCCTTCCACTAGGTAGCCTTCTTCATCAAGGATCTCTTGTTCTTGCTTTGGAACAGCACTGATCCGTTTCGAACTTTTCGTGGGATTTGAAGGCTTGGGCGAAGGCTTGGGCGCTTGCTTTGGCGCAGGCTTGTCGGAACTCGACTCATCTTGGAGGAAAACCTGCGGATGATGTTTACGAAGCCAATTGTATACAGACACCGGATTACGAAGCAACGCATCTTTCTCCTTGTCTCTGGCACTGGTCTTGGCCAGTGGTGATGGGAAGATGGGTCCTGAGTCGAGAGGACCATCCCCGAGAGTGATGTCCAAGTTCGATAAGAACTCTTCTTCGTGAACTGGAGAGAGATAGCCTGTCGGTGTATCCTCATCCAAATCCGAAGGAAGATTATCAGGAAGCACAGACTCTAGCGTAGTATGTGGTGTAGCGTCAAGGTGGGCGAGAACTTTAGGCTTGTTCATGATGTCCAATAAAGAACCTTCGATTTGACTGTACGATCTGGGCGAAACCTGGCCAATTCTAAGATCCGCCTTCAGGTCTTCCAATGCTGCGCGCGCCTCGATCGCATCATATGAGCCCCGAGGCGAACAGTCAGGTTCAAGAGCTGGAACGGCAAGCGCGTCGGGTGTGGGCGATCGAAGGTCGTAGCGAACATATGGAGGTATCCGGTTAGATTCGTTGACGTCAAGTAGTAGGTCAAGAAGTTGACTGTCAGGGTGAGTATGAGATCGTCTGCTTAAGGATCGAATCACTGAATATTACTCATTCTGTTCTTGGAGTCGACGGGCAAGCTTCAGTGCCTTCTGCTCTTCGTCGAATAGAGTGTTGCTCTCCCTCATCTTTTCCTTGAACGTATGCTTCATTTTGAGAAATTTCTTCCTGCATCTTGATCAGCTTCAATTTCCAGCTTCCTAGCATTGGCAGGCACAATACTTGTAGGACTTGTAGGTTTGTTTGCTGGTGTTTTCTGGAGGTGCAGTGGGAGGCAGGGCATCGTGCCCAGGATCATTGACCGTTGTAAATGACATCTAGACAAAGATCCAAGGCCAGATAGACAGACTGTGTAGACTATGAGATAATGTAACTCTGAGTGTTGTCTTGGGTGTTTGTGTCATTCCAAGAAAGATTATCATCCACTATGCTATGAAATAAGTGAATTAGATCAGGGCAGGTATTGCCGGGTGCTGAAACAATAACCGGTCACTGTAGAAAGATGTTGACATGGACAGCTGAACTCATGAAACAATACAACCATTGGCTCAAGATTCATTGCAAAGCTTGTGCGACGAGAAGAAGTGAAGAGATCAGTCTCTAGCGTCTATACTGATATTGTCGCTCAGTCCAACTTTCTGCACCCTTTAAGAATTCCGTGTGTGAGAAAACAGTTCACCTGATAAGATTCGTCAATTGAAATGTTCCGCTAGAATATATCTACTGCTTTCGCATTATGTCAAAATATTCTCTCATACAACCTCATTCACTTATGTGCACTTCTCGCTTGTTTGAGCCGGACAGTACTGCTTTTCTGAGAACAGCTTGAAACATTTATGCAGTACTTGAGTGAGCAGTCTGTTCTTCCCAGCTATGCGAACTTATATACCCGCGTCCGGATGCCATGACTCCTGTCGGGGGACCCTTGCCAAGATCCATAATGCCCTCCTTCTTGTTCGAATTGCACTGTGCTGATCTTCTCACGCGTTACAGAAAGTTATTCGTCGAGTCATTCAGGTGACCTGATGATACTATGCTGGACTGCCGCTCAATGGAATAGCCACTGTCAACCCACATGAAGAGGAGCTCTAGCAGCGAGCTCTGCTCTCTGACTGCGCTTCGCTCGGAAATTCCGACTTGGGAAAACTGTCTATGACGGTTGCAGTCCTTATCATAGCGTGGGATGGAAGATTTGGAGACTTGAAAACATGCAAAGAGGCAGACCTCTCGATTGCCACTCACCCAATCAATTCTGACAGGTCGCAAGGTTGACAACTGATAACAAGTCCTTCAGAGTACCATTGATCACAAAGTGGAAATCTTGCACTTGACCGCCAGCAAAGGACCAATGCCGCGGGCTCAAGTCCGACTTCATCTCTTGACTTCTGTCTACGAAGATCATGGTGAACCTTGTCTCCTTGAAGTAATTAATTCCGGCTATGATAACCCCTGGGTTTACATCGTCGAACTTAGAATCGAGTGGGGGAGTACAAAGCGTATGTTCCGAAACGACCCTATAATTGCCATAGCAAGCGGGTTCCTCCTGTTGACGGCCTAAAGCATCGCAATCTTTCTGCTCGGAGTACTGCGGAAACCATGGTGCGGGATACTAAAGTCGACTATATCGATATGTTTAACATTTGACTCCGATTATGCTGGGTGCTCTAGACCAAGAGTCGTTTCAGCTTATCGCTGGCAGTACTTTGGAGTCTGCCATAAGATGCCCCGAGTATTCACTCGTTCGCCTTGGCCCTCATGTGAAACCTGATTGATTTTGCTAAGGAGGCTAAGCCATCGTTTAAGGGCTCAATTCCCTTTCTGTTCTCCCTCTTCAATTCAATTTCCACTTCAGTTCCGCCTTGGCTTCTATCTTACTACCGTTTTGACATGATGGCAACAGCAATGTCCTCTGATGGTTCTGGAAGTGGGATCGAAAAAGTTACTGAAGAGATTCCAGGAGTGGTTCCACAATACTCATCTCCCCAGATACTAAGAAATTCGTGAACAGTATGCTCCGTTTTCCTTACAGACCTAAATTCTTCTCTGAGCCCCATCCACTGATTTCGCCATGAAGAGGTAAATCGGCTTCAAGTCCTATGGCGTCAAATTAGTGAAAGTCTGGTTACGAGAGTGTTTGATGATGGTGATGGACAACATCCCGTTCGGAAATGTGAGCAGCTTCCTTTTCGACTTGGAAACCTCATACTAAGATTTATCATAGTGGAAGACTACCCATTGGGATATCCAAGAGTCGCAGCCTTCATGAACAGCGATGAGAACTTCCTGATATATAGACAGTTTAGCTTCCTGCACGCTAGAATCCTTTTGCGAAAACAGGATGAGCTAAGGACAATTGAAGGGTCGTTGGATGACTTGGACCATCAAGATTTTCTGGAGTCGTAACAGACGAGGAAATGTCTGCAATCAAGGGCGAAAGATGAAAGTCGGAGAGACACACGGTGAACAAGGGACCCGCAAGATGCTTTTGGAAGAAGCCGAGAAGAAAGTATACGAATATGGTAAATCCGACCTACTATGACTTTACCTGAACCAGACCATGACTTGAGTTCCAGGCCGCTTATTACTACAAGCACAACAGCTGGCTGCGATGAACCGCCCAGCACCGCGCGATCACAGAAGTCTCCAAAACTTCGTGGAAAGCGGATTTGAACAAAACGACTTACTTTTGAGACCTTTGCTCCACGCCGATACCCAATATGTCTATCAGAAAGAAGATCTCGTAACCCTTCGGCCTGGGAGAGAACTTTCATGGCTGGATGAATCTATTGTGCGAGTACTTAACATGATGTATTGCAAACCTATCTAGGTAGGTCGCTCCCGAGTGTTGCTGCGGAGAGAAGGTAACTAATCAAGGTCCTGTCTTCTTAAGTACATCTTTTGTGCTAAGGTAGCGTCTCTCTACTCTTTCGTGGAGATACACTCAATTCTGATGCGTTCAATACGTAGGCATACCCCCAGAAAACGGCTTATCCAAATATCCGTTATTCCACGAAGGAGCGGGTAGACCGTCTTGTCGTGTTCGTCAAAAGTTTCATCATCGTTGTCCTATTAGTCATTTCTACGTACTCTCTACACTGGTTTAGCTATGCTCAAAACACCAACTCGTCAAGTGTCAAGTGTGTTGGGGTACTGCTGGTGGCTACGCTTGTCATTTCGGCAGTGCTCTCCTCGTGTACGAGAATGGAGTACCACGAAGTTCTGGCCGCCTCTGCTACGTGAGTTTGCCTGTTTCAATCGTCAAAGAACATCCCGCTTTCCGAATCCCCAGTGATCTCCGGTGACTAGACCTCCTGGCGGATTAGATATTGCGCGGTGCTGGCAATCTTGATTGGTAATATCGCCACCAAAGCCTTCCGTAAGTGGAAGTGGAGACAATTACCAGTAGGTATAAGCTACTAATTCGGCTTGCCTTTCTTTGCTGATCTGGCCTTTGTATCTACTTGACGGTATCTTGAGTAAAGACGGCAATAAATTTGAGAGGAATTAACTACAATCTTATAAAATTCGCCATGCTCCCAATTCTACTTGGATGTACCATCTACAGATCTGGAACCATTAGAGTAAGGTAAATTTGGAGCATTTACTAGGGCGTTTTGGTTACATGCTAGATGAATGTATTATATGTAATATTACCACTATCGTTGAAATCTGATACACTACAACATGAAGCAACAGCACTGGCATGACTGGGAAATACTAGAGATCCTACAATGGCTCCAGAACCCGAGGAAGAATGTCTCACACCGCCGCCATCCCCACCAAGGAAGCGCAAAAGGGATCAGTCCACCATTGAAGAGCTCGAAGTCGACGTCACGGCCCCAGAACCGCCGTCCAAAAAGGCCCTCCGAAAAGCCAAAAAGGGCAAAATTGTTCCATCAGCCAAAGCAGCAAAGCCTACGATCTCCGAAATACACCAGTCCGATTCAGATGACAAAGAAGTACCAGCACAAACAGTGCCAGCAAAGCGCTCAGAACACGGCATATGGATTGGCAACCTACCATGGACCGCAACAAAATCAGATCTCCGCAATTTCTTCACAAAAGACACCGATATCACCGAAGAGATGATCACAAGGGTGCACATGCCTGCACCTAGCGAGGCCGCCAACGCCGCGTCACGGCAAAAGATCAAACCCCAGAACAAGGGATTCGCCTACGTTGATTTTTCTACAGCTACCCCCATATCAGAAGCTCTCGCCCTAAGCGAAACGCTGCTTACAGGTAGAAGAGTCTTAATCAAAGACTCTAAAAGCTTTGCCGGGAGACCGGAGAAAGCCAAGGAGGAGGATGTTTTGACGACGTATTCCGGGAAACCACCGAGCAAGCGCATCTTCGTGGGGAATCTGGGGTTTGATGCTACAAAGGAAGGTCTGCACGAGTATTTTGCGAGGTGTGGGGAGATTGCGGATGTGCATGTTGCTACTTTTGAGGATTCGGGGAAGTGTAAGGGGTATGCCTGGGTGGAGTTTGAAGAGCAAGAGGGTGGGGAAGCTGCGGTAAGGGGGTGGGTAAATCATGAGGAGAATGAGGATATCGAGGATGAGGAGGGCGGGAAGGATGGGAGTGATGAGGTACAAGAGGAGAAGACGAAGCCGAAGCGCAAACCAAAACTGCGAAAGTGGTGGGTGAACAAGTTCAAAGGCCGACCACTGCGGATGGAATTTGCAGAAGACAAGGCAATCAGGTACAAAAAGCGATACGGTAAAGACGGTACCGCAAAAACCAACCAAAACAGCAGAGAAGACCCTACCGAAGCGACCTCTGCAGACACAACTCAACCCCCCGACGAAAGCCATTCAAGTACAAAACCACGCCCGCAAAGAACCTACCCTCCGAGGAAGGTAGACGCACGGACCATAAAGCCTGGAGCGGCCCTGGCTGCTGCTCCAAGGCTGACTGGAGGGATTGTGCCGAGTTTGGGGAAGAAGATTGTGTTTACTTGAACCTCATAAATCCAGCCATCAAGTAACCGATATACATTTCAAATGCATGGCATGATGCCCCTCACTTCACACACCACCTCTTCCCCTTTCTCCTGCTCCGATCCTTAAAAGAATCTCCATCATCAATCGAAGCTTTCGCTGTGCAAACTATAGGCCCCCCAAACATTCTTCCTGCACACGTCCGCTCCTACGCTCCAACCCCAGCCATGTTCACCCAATTTCAAACAAGAACGGCTCTCTGCACAATATTCGCACCCAAACCGACCCCTTACCTCACCCCCCAAAAGGTTTAAAATCAAACGAACCCCAACTGCCATTCTCCCACAATCAACCAAACTCTCAACACATATAGATGCACTTGGTGAAGAAGATGAGGGGGGGGTATCGTGAGGTAAGGGATAGAGAACAAAGATCTGAGGAATGACGATGGAGTAAAGGGCGCGTGGTTTGGAGGATGCGGAAGGACAGGCGTGGGAGCCCTAAGAGGAAGATGAGGGTGAGGAGGTCGAGGCGGCAGCCTTGATGTGTGGGAGGGAGTTTTAGTAGTCTCAAGTGTATGAGCGCGATTGTAGGAGCCAAGTATTTTATACGCATGCATAGTTGGTATACAAGACAAGGCATATTCAACCGGCGACAGAAAGCTAATACGGATCTTGTGAACAAGTTCTGTACACTATAATACAGCTTCTTTACAAGCCACGGGCTTATCATAAGTATGAGAACATCAGTTTAACATACTCTAACCGTCCTGAAGTGTTAAGGCTAGCCGCTCTGTATTCGTGGTGATCTCTTGGAGCTATGGCTGTCCAGATATTGGCGGTAAGGATGGGTTTCGATTAAGGCGTTTGGTAATGTTTGACTGGAGAGCTCGACTCTATTCAGTGTAGAGCACTTGCTTTACTCCATCGGTTGGCCCCGTGTGAATATAGTCTATGCTGAGCGAAACGCAGCGGCGAGTCTTCTCTGTGACTAAATCCGTAAGAAGCTGAGCTGCAAGCGATGTAGCTAGCCGCGATTTGGTGTTTCCGGAAATTAAACACCTCGGAAGAGCGCTCCGCAATCCTCATCTTGAGTACCAACCATAACCCAACCTAACCACTGCTGTCGCATGTCTCAAAATGCTCAAGGGGTGGAAGCAGCTACCTCGGCGCGATGAACCATCACCAGTGAAGAGGCTTTACTAGGCGGATGTAGGAATCTGATTGTCGGCTGTGCAGATGAATTCGTTGGCGTACGCACGGTATCGACTGAGAAGATCAGTCTCGTACAGCTCGTGTTGCGTTCGAAAGCTGAAATGAGCGGCAATGGCATGCGTGTTGACCAATAGAGCTGTCAAAGATCAGTAATTGCCCGAAAGAGCACCATTAAAAGAACTTACGTCTTCGAAGTTTGGTGGTCAAAACCACAGATAGTTCATGCTCATCATCACTCTGCGAGAAAGGCAGGTTGTCGAGAACGTCATTGCCCCAGATTGCCATGAAGTTGATGTTCATCCGCCCATACTGCATATTCCAGATGCCTTCACGTTCAGTGTCTAGACCGCTACCGTAATGGTATTTACTCAATTGGTTTTTTTCAAGGTTCTCAAGCAGAGAATAGTGGACCTGGGCAGGAATTGCCCAGCTTGTCCAATCTGGGCCATATGGATCATACGCCGTTTTAGCGATCGGTGTGTTATAGAGATTCCGTTCGTTGTCTGGCAATGGTAGCCAGCGATGACCTTTGTAGGGAGGTGCCCCAGGGTCTGCTTCCGGAATAGTGCTGCCGTCGTCTGGCTTTGTTCCCGCCAATGGAAAGTTCATCTCTCCAGTTTCGTTCCAGGTGGGTAAAGCTGATGCTCGCCATGCTTTCGGACCATAAGAAGCAGGGTCAACATCAGAAGACGGATGTTCTTTCTCAGGCAGATATGCGTGTATAGCCCCAACATGATAGTGCAGCCAGCCGGTTTCAGGACTATTCACCAAGTTTGCGACCACATCTAATGAGTCCGGATGCGTCATCTTTGTAAAAACAATGTTCGCAATAGCATTATCATCGAAGTATACCTGTTAAATTCAATCAGAAGCTAGAGATTAAACAGAATAGGACTGGGGCCAACTCACCATGTCATCATCTATCTTAATATACATATGGTCACGCTCGACAGCATGTTCCCATACGCTGTTGTACGTAAGTGACGGAATGTTGATCTTCTTGTATACAGCGGAAGTTTCCAACAGGTCATCGAGGTATTGTATATCTTGTTTCTTATCTGTGTTGACAACCCAATGCACTTCATCCAAGAACCCTCCATTTGAGGCAAGGTTTCTCTTGAGGTAGCAGTCGAGTATTTCCACCACTGACGGTCGTCCAAAGAAAATCAAGCCAATTATCTTGAAGCCTGTCGGCTTTTCCCATTTCGAAACCTTGGCGTCAGGGGGTTGGACGGGAATTGGTATACTCGGTGTCTGAGTAGCAGCTTCTGAAGGTTCCGCCGGCATTACTATTCCACCATGTTGTCGGAGGTAGAAAGTGCTAAGCAGTAATAGCGCCGCAGCAATGCCGAGAGCTATCAACATGCATCGGGGCCGTAACCAAGGAGGTGACTCTTTCCACGCCTTCGACAAACGGGTTCGCTTTTCGCTAAATCCATTTTTATACTCCCCGTGTTGGACAGCCGTCTCAAGACCATCTACTCCGTCAAATGATGTTGCGCGCAAAAGGCCCCTTCGGTCCATACTAGATCCTGGTGTGGCTTCAGGGGACATTTTGGGCCGCCAGATCTATGAGGTGTTCCACACCAAGCCAATGTCTCTGCCGGGCGTGATATCGGTGTTAGATTACCCTAGGATAACCCAGCAGTGACGGTCGGAATATGAATAGATATTACACTGCAGCAAAGTCGAAGGCAGCAATCGAGTACGGAGCCCTCTGGTTCCGCAAGGGGTTATATCCAACGAACCGTGAGTGTCTATATTGTTCGTAAGCATTTTGGTTGAATTTACAATGGCTAAGTAGAGAAACCCCACTGTTAAAGGATTTGAGGGCGCCGGCGTCGCGGGAAGATATTTGGGGGTTCGCTGTTTGGGGCGATGAGGATGTTGGGGAGAGGATCTTATCAAGGTAATGGCGAAACTAGCAAGAAGCAACAAAGGATATAAACGAACGGTCCCTCAGGTGTACAAATCTCTGTGTACGATGAATTAGATGGGAAGCAAGGGTTTTTGGAGGTTTCGAGGTTGCTTCACCTCAGACGTGCGGGGCTAAGCCCCTTCGGGTTAGCCATGGTCGCTAAGCCTACGTACCTGTACTAAGGTTGTAGTAAGCAAGTCAGCTAACCCAAAGGGGCTTACCCGCCGCCGCTTACCCGAAATAGTTGCATTTACAGTCTGAGGTCCTGAGGCAAGGTTTCTTGACTCTTGACATGTACCTGGCCCGATCAGAATTGCCCAACAACATAGATTGTGAGATGACAGTTCTGGTCACACCAGGGTCACGTGTGGTGGGGGTATGGGTCAAGTACTTTGAATCTACTTTACCTTAAGGTACCATAGAGGCCCCTTACCGTATGGAAACTAGCATCCTGCTGACAAACATCGTACTAAGGTACGGTGAGAGACCTCAAGCTTCTTGAGGTATCTCTTCCTCAGACGCCCTTACCTATGTGTTTTATAGCACCTTTATTCACAATGGACTAGGTGGTCATAGTACCCAGCGAGATAACCGGTTAGACGGTCGAGATATCCTAGTCATGTTTTGTAAAGCCTTGATGCGATTCTGGGCCTGGGAAACACCTCTTGGCGGGAAGTAATCCAGGTTCAAGCAATACAGACAGTTGTCTTCCAGTCTTCCAGTTTATTTCCCCTCATGTTTGTCTCTATATCGAAGTGTAGAACAGGCATAGTTGCGTAAGAATCTCCTATACATTGACGAAGTGCCAGCACTATTTTCCCAGCGCAAGTCATGCCCTGGTCTACCAGGCCCCGTTTTAGATCACTTATTAGCAATGTTCATCTTCATACATATATGAGGGTCTTGCAGTTCCTTGTTCCCTTACTTAGAAACTGCCTACGAAAAGCCGCTTGATTATAGTACAGAATGTGTCAATGCTGTTCTAAGGTAATCTGGGATATCAGTAAACCAGAGCATCTCTGAAGACTTGACGAACAGACAGTCGTGGGTCTTGAAAGTCTCCATTCTTCTTTACAGTCCCTTTGGCTCTAGAGTTCAAGCGTCCGTAACGCGGCCAGCAGCCGTGTATACTCGACGATCGACATGTACTCGTGCTCTCCTGGCACTGACACACTTGAATCGCATGACTAGAACCATTAGAGCGCCACATGAGATTCTTCAGTTCGCTGACGTAAGATCGTGGGTTGCAAGGAGATTCACTTTCCCCAACAGTCCCAGATTTGGCAGGTACCGAATGTCGTCACCGTTTGCGAGTTTTCTCATCTCATCTCACTTCAGTGCCCCTCTCCCCTTCACCTCACTCTATCGCCTCTCTTCTCTTCTTTCCCGAACACATCGACATAGTACTGTTGACATCTGTCCTACACGTTCATTTTCTAGAGATATCTTGTGCCTTGTCTTCTTGTTGAAACTATGGTCAATACGAACGACGACAGGCTCAATTCATCCGATGTGGAGTTCTCACCAGCACAGCCAAGCAGGTTCAAAGATGTCGGCAAAGAAAGCATTCAGGCAATGCTTGATACTAAGTTCGAGGATAGACTGTCTTCCAAGAAGACTGTTACCCAGCTTCGGAACTCGAAAGGATCTGGGCTACAACAATACCAGAACGCGTTGTGGGATAATCGTTTCAACAGTTTCCGGTCGGAGACACTACGATGCGAGTAAGTTCACATTCCTATGTGCATCGCTCAGCAACTGCCAGCTGATTCTCCCTACTGGTATGAAGACTGACACTCTCGAACAGCACGAAGACCACCCCTACTGGGGATCACATCGAGAGATTCCTCACAACGATCGTGACCAAAGTCAAGCCTCGATCAGGTCACGGTGTACCATCTGAGGGATTCCTACAGGCTGGACTTAGTTGCTTATGTAGCTCCCTGATTTTCCGCTACAAGGACTTCCACCTCTCACGCCACGATCGGACTCGAATAGCGGTGTTGCTCGACGATCTAACAAATAAGGGACTATTGACCAGAGAACCCATGAGGCAGAAGGAGTGGGTTGGGGTCATTCTGGTAGAGGCAATGACCACGTCACTGCTTGAAAGCGCATTAACTCGGGGCACACGGTCGTGGGATGTGACTATACAGAAAGTCACATCAATTCTGTTGTGTTCATCTCTGTGCTGCCGTGTCGGGGATATCAACCGCAGTTTATATGATGACCAATCTCTTCCGTTCTTGGCCTGGAAAGATATAGAGTTGGCACTGGTAACTGGATCTGAAGAAGAGAGATTCGTCGCTAAGATAACCATTCGCAACGAAAAGGGGCACAAGTAAGTCAATGTCATCTTTCCACACTGCCTGCACAACTCATGGCCAAGGCTACTTGCCGCTCCTTCATACTAATATGCAGGACACATGCTAATCGGAGACCATGCAGGAAGAATCCCCGCAAGAACCGTATTGTCACCCTTAACTCATTTCAGGAATCTAGCGAGAACACCTTAGACACTGTCAAGTTCATCATCATACTGGCGCTAAGAACAGGTAATCTCGACGCACAAAACATCAAACAACTCATTTCGGATACTGCCAACAAGGCGAGAAAGGTTATAACCTGGAGATATGCCGATAGGCCTGTATTGGGTGCCTTCGCTCAAGGTTCTGGGCTCGTAGAAGACCCTGAAACCTCCGCACCGGCAGGGCAATATACGGCAAGCTTAGCAGACGCGGCGAACGCCGCAGGCCTACTGGCAAAATTAGTCGGGCACGACTTGAGGAGAGGCGCGGCAAGGGAAGTAGCTAACTTGAAGCGCAAACCCGCTGGAGTAGGGAATACGGTAGTAGCGAGCGCTCTGGGACACTCGAGAAAATCGCTGGCGTTGGGTGTCACAGATGAATATGTGGGGAGCAATTCCACGGATTTCTGGACGGCCAGGGTGCGGGAGCCACACCAGGATCCATTCGGGGTTACCAGAGCCGAAACCGCGTACGAAACGTCACGACTCTCAAAAGCTATGCTCGACCAAGAATGCAAGAGGCAAGGCGTCGATGGCTCGATACCACACAAACGGCGAAAAGTGGCTAGGGGCTACCAGCATAAGCAGTGGGAGGCGTGGAGAGAAGTTCAAGACAAAGGGGAGCCCAAGGGTAACTTATAACCTAATCAATGATTAACGGTCTGATCATCGGCTGACACTGTGAACATCTAGAAGACATCGGTCCTCATACCAGAATGAAGGACATTGATCAAGATGATGAGCCTAGCGCCTATGATAGCGATGATCCGATCGATCAAAATAGTGATGGGTCAGATGCTGATGAGTCAAACTTACCAATAGACCCTCGTTTACTCGAGGAAACCCATAGTCTAGAGAAGGCTATTACTGGAGTTGAGATCGAAGGCTTATCACTTGCGAGTGAAGAGGCAATCTTCAACGCGGCGATGGATGGGCAAACACAAAGCACATCATCTTCGCTAAACCTGAGGTCAATAGACTTCATTGATTACTTCGCGAAACTCAACATTGTACGAAACGAAAAAACTGCAAGCTTACGAAGCCAGCCAACCAAATTCGCAGAAGCTCAGGAACGACATGAGGGTAACGGCAAAGATTCAATGACACTATATCAATTCAGATGCAAAAACAGTGCATACGGATGCGACTTTGTCTCGTGTCTCAGCGTGTCAGCGCGGCATCACAAGATATTCTGCCAGATCACCGAGCAATTCCCACTCGAAGTCAAGCGACCATACGCATGTCAACAGTGTTCAAAGAGATTCTCGAGGAAGGACAACCTAGTCGAACATATCAAGGCAGAGCACAGCGGGTGGCAACCTCAACAATGTACCCGGAAAGGTCAACAGGGTTGCAACGAGGATGCAATCTTCCAGACCAAGGCGGCACTACATACACATACGAAGAAGGTTCACTATGCGAACTTTGACAGAGACACCTATCAACCTACTAAATGCATGGTACTCGATTGTACGAACGACAAGTTGTATGAAAAGCGGGACTCCCTGATTTCTCATGTGAAGAGGGTACATAAACTCACACATGCTCAAGCGCTACAGTATGTTCCCAAACAGAAAAAGTGGGAGCATCGCAAGTGCCCGCTTGATGATTGCAGTGCGAAGAGAATATTTCGGGGCCCAATCAAGCTTCGAGCACATTTCAACACCTCTACTCACAAAGGAAGAGGAGCTACGATCACCGAGGAAGAAATGGAGGCATATCTTGCATGAATCTCATCATCACATCGATCAGATAGATGGTTGCTGGGTTGCTGGTCTGATAGCGTTGCTTGGTAGATGAGAATATCAGAGGTGGCTTGCTTCCATATATTAATATAGAGACCTTGAGCTAGCAACCAAGATCAGAGCATACGTCTGCAACTATTCTACCTTACCTTCTTTATTAGGTCTCTCATTTCATCCCTGACTTTTACGCCTTCAATACCAGATACATAATTAGCGCTCTCTAAATAGACTCCGCGAACATCACTGAGCACAAGGCAGCTTATATCTTCGCATTTAACTGCCTCGCGAGAGCCAACAATCTTGTGGAAATGGCAAAGATGGCGAGAGGGTTTTCGATATATTGAAGCTTCGACATGAACTGACGCCGATTCTGCTATTGCTTCTTTATTTGACCTTCCTGGCCCTAACCATCATAACCACTATAGCACCTCACTGTCAACATCGTCAACATATTACCATTTTGACGCTCCTTTGCTGACACTTCTGCGAAGATGACCGACAATGGCGGTGCAGTACCAGGTTCTCTCCCAACAGCCGCCTCCAGTATATTCCAAGAGGGCATCCAGATTCCCTTGACGAAGCTAGCATCTAGGGGAGTATGGAATACGGCTGTCGTGGATATCATCTACCGTAATTGTCGTTTACCAGAATGGAATCGCTGGTGAGCCCTGGTCCATGTTGAATATCTCTACATTGAGTACAGCCTAACTAGCACGTGTTTGTAGTGACACATTGGCACTCGTAGCTGCATGCAAGCTAGGTAGATTATTTCCACCTCCTGGGTCTCCTACCTACTGATGCCGTGTAGCTGGAAAACGGATGCAAGAGCTGTATTCCCGGTTCGGAGACAAGACCTACTTTGCAGCTATAGACGAACTCCTCGACCGGAATCGTAAGGCGATTGGATCACTATTCGAATCAGCAATTCCTGATGAACCAGTCTACTTCGAGGACTTCATTGACGACGATGGTAAAGGGCTAGGTCCCTGGAAGGTTGCTTGTACAATGAGCAAAAAGGACGGCCGCCTGAGGTTTGACTTTACAGGGACGGATCCGCAGTCACCGTCTTCGGTGAATTTCTATTTGAGCCACAATATGTACGTTCGATACATCTATCGGTAGAAGCCAACTGATGAAACGGGGTTTGCAGGTTCAAGATGTTCGTTGGGATCTACCTTATCACTGTCTACGATCCTACAACCGTCATCAATGATGGATTTCATGATCTTGTGGATATTGTCATCCCAGAAGGAACGATATTGAACCCCGTTCGTCCAGCTGCACTGTCAACTCGTACACATACGCTGGGAAGAGTGATGGACCTGCTGTCCGGTTTGCTGGGCCAGAAGGCCCCTGAGTTCATGACCGCTGGTGGCTTCTCGGACTCGCCCCATTTTATGTTTTCTGGGTAGGTCATTAGTTTACTGAGCAATCCATCAGCACTAACGGGGTCTCAATACCAGCTTCAAGCAGAATGGCGAATGGTTTCAACTGTACCAGATTGGCTTCGGAGGTGAGTCTGCTTTTGTGTTTGGATGACCAAGCTGATTCTTCTAGGGATTCCCGCTCGTCCACACGGTGACGGCATGGACGGCCATTGCCTCTGGCCCGCAATGAAGTCCGTTCCTAACGAGTTTCTCGAGCTCTATTACCCTCTCCGTATTGAACAGTACAATACAGTTACCGACTCCGGCGGCCCAGGTCTCTACCGTGGCGGCAACGCTCAGCGCATATTCTACCGCTTTCTCGAGGAGGGTGGAATCTCCCTTCATGACGACCGCTGGCTTTCGAAGCCATGGGGTGTTATAGGTGGAGAACCTGGGGCGCGATCCTCAAAGATCCTGGTGCATGCTGATGGGAGAAGGGAAGTATTGCCCAGCAAGAAGGATCATATCAGAGTCAGTAATGGAGACTTGCTCGAGTGGCTGACCTGGGGCGGTATGTCTTTCCTGCCGCTCTGTAAAACCCGCTGAAATGCTTTAGGCGGAGGTTACGGCGACCCCTTGAAACGCGACCCCTCCCTCGTAGCCCTAGAAGTCCACCGTGGCCTCGTTTCATTCGAAGGTGCCCAACGCTACGGCGTCGTTGTAAATGAAACCTTCTCCGTTGATGAGCAAGCAACATACGCGCTCCGTAACCAGATGAGCGAGGCTAGACTGCCGGGAAAGCCAGAAATCTTTAATCGGGGCGGGACGGTGGAGGAGCTGAAGGCCAGAGCACTGGAGGAGACCGGATTGGTGGCGCCGAGGTATCCATGGGAGGTGCTTTTAAGGGGGCCGATGACGGGGTTGCCGCATATCCGGGCGTGGATGGAGGAGCATGGGCAGGTGTTGCAGCCTTTGAAGAAAATGTGAGAGTGGGTTTGCGTAATCTGAGGAGTGTCCTGTAGTTAAGTTGGTTCCTCTGAATGTTGTTTGTAGGCTATAAGTTGAAAAAATCAAGTCCTATAGGTACTCAATCCTCCCAATCGCTAAGCCGTCGAACACATAGACCAGTTTTTAACATCCTAAGCTCGTGAACCGAGTAGTCCATCCGTCCAGAACATCATGTCGTCCAACTATAGTAAGTCTCAGCCACCCCTAAATCGATCCATCCAAGTACCAAGCCCATCAAGCAATCGAGCAATCGAGCAATCGAGCAATCGGGCAATTAAAACACCACACCAAAACCACTTGAACCTTGCAGGGTTCAAGCTATCTATTGATCAAGGTGATGATCGATCAGTAAGCTAATTCTTCGATATATCTGTTCAGCAGTTAGTTCATTGAATTTGATATTATAAAAGATTTGAATTGAATCACAGAAAAAAGCATCGTAGAAAGCAATGCTTTTAATCGTCAATATCATCGTTATGATCATGTTCTTTCTGAAGACAATCAACAGAGTGATGCTTTTTTCTCTCAACAGATCGACATGATTATTTTATGCCCTTTTTCCGCTCTTAGTAGCAAAGAAGCATCGAGAATATCTATCTTTCGACACAATAGATAGAGATGCCAAATTTCACTTTTCTTGCGCACTGTAACAGAGCTGAGAGTGTCTTTGAAGTATGTGTGAAATGATAAGTATTTGGGTAAAGGAGAATCTCGGATAACCACACCAAGATTCGTTCTTAGCCTTGACGATTCATAGGGCTGAACGAGCCATGCTACGAGTAGTGACATCAAGAGCAATAATAGCAGTAAACACGT
>JAABUS010002387.1_pt1 | contig 35796 bp, 28 predicted proteins | sample 5560161 | NCBI WGS metagenome assembly JAABUS01 (sample SAMN10711885, study PRJNA513376) | rock metagenome | isolation source: Antarctica rocks | place: Antarctica: Victoria Land, Trio Nunatak nord | collected 2016-01-04 | reverse complement strand
TCCTGGCCCTGATCGCCATCCTGCCGGAGTACGTCGTCGGCGCCACCTTCGCCTGGGATGCGCCCGGCAACCCGGGGAACGCGGAACTCGCCATCGCCAACATGACCGGCGCCAACCGCCTGCTGATCGGGCTGTTCTGGCCACTGATCGTCGGCATCGTCTGGTTCCGGCAGCGGACCCGGGTCACCGCGCTCAACCGCGAGAACGGGCTGGAGATCATCGCTCTCCTGGCGGCGACGCTCTACGCCTTCGTCATCCCGATCAAGGGCTCCCTGACCTGGATCGACCTCGTGATCCTGGTCGCGATCTTCGGCGTCTACCTCTCTCAACTCTCCCGGCTGCCCTCGCATGAGCCGCACCTCGTCGGCCCATCGAAGATCATCGGCGCCTACCCCAAGGTTCAGCGCCGGGTGATCATCGCGGTGCTCGGGCTGCTCTCGGCCGGCTTCATCCTGCTCGTCGCCCACCCGTTCGGTCAGGCGCTGGTCGCCTCCGGCCAGCAGTTCGGCGTCGACGAGTTCCTGCTGGTCCAGTGGGTCGCGCCAATCGCGTCCGAGGCGCCGGAGCTGGTCATCGTGACCCTGTTCGCCTGGCGTGGGGCGACGACGGCGGCCTTCGGGGCGCTGGTCTCGTCGAAGATCAACCAGTGGACGCTGCTGATCGCGATGCTGCCGCTGATCTACGCGATCTCGGCCGGTGGGCTCGACCCGATGAACTTCCCCACCGCGGCCGACGACGGGCTGTTCACGTTCGCCGGGCAGGAGATCTTCATCACCGCCGCCCAGTCCCTGTTCGCCGTCGTGCTGTTGCTGGACCTCCGGCTCGGGCTGCCCGGCGCGGGGATGCTGCTGATCCTGTTCTTCCTCCAGCTGTCGGTGCCCGATCTCGGGATGGCCGTCGGGGTCACCTACCTCGTCCTCGCGGTCATCGGGATCATCTGGTCGCGCCGGCACATCATCCCGCTGTTCACCAATGTCCGGAGCTTCCTGAATGAGGCCGATGCCGACAAGGCGAAGGCCGAGGAAGAGAAGCCGGTGGCCGGCCCCGCCGACTAGCCTTCGTCGCTTCTGAGATCAGGAACAGGCATGAAACGGCCGACGGGCGCGAGAAGCAACTCCCGCGTCTGTAGCCCGTTTTGCATTCTGGAAGGAGGGACGGCGCCTTTTCGTAGGGGTGACGTTTACGAGCCCGGCCGCCGCAGCGGCCTTCGCCGCAAGGCGAGACCGTGCCGACCACCAACATGGCCCCGGCGAGCAGACCCCTCTCCATCCGTCTGGTCGGGCGACGTTTACGAGCCAGACCGCCGCAGCGGCCATCGCCGTACGGCGAGACCGGGTCTCGCAACAGTCATCCTTGCGCTTGTGTCCGAGCGTTCGATGAAATCCCTCGCAGACGTGCGGGTCCTACGAAACGTCCGGTTTGCGAGCACCGTTATCGCCCTACGGACGGGCCGCTTCGGCGGCCTGGCTCGTAAACGTCGCCCCTACGGAGGGGTTACGAAACGACGGCGCCGGCCCGATGTCCGGTTCATCTTCGGCGATAGCTGGAACGCTTCGATACGGCGGTGTCGGAATCCGGGTGGCCGGCGGCTCGCAGGGCGTCGAGGTCGGCCGATGTGCCACGGCCGGTGACCGAGATCAGCTTGTACTCGTGGTTAAGGTCCCGGAAGAGGAACCCGTCCGAGATCAGCTGGTCGATCAGGTTGCCGACCTTGCCCGGGGAGACGTCCTTCATCACGCCGAACGACGCCGAGCGGTCGTCCCGCACACTGCTCTCGACCGAGCCGAGCAACAGCTTCGTGAGCCCCGGCTTGCCCAAGGACCATGGCATCGTCCGGACGGCCGCGAGGACGTCGAGGGCATCGCTGGCGGTCGTCCAGACCCGCTTGCCCCCACCGCGCTCGGCCCGCTGCCCGGCGGCCGCGCCGGTGCAAACGTCGCAGGCCGTCTCGCAGGCTGGCAGGCGTTGGCCCAGGTGGGCGGCGATCGCCTGGTGCCGACAGCGATTGCCGGCGGCGTACTCCATCATCTGAGCCACTCGCCGGACCGCCTCGGTCTGGCCCCGGTGGAGGACGTCGGCCATCCGCTCCTTGACCGTGGCGTCGGCCGGCAACAGCTCCAGACAGACGACCCGGCTGCCTTCGCGGACGGACAGCTCCGGCTCGCTCTCGAGCGTCTCGGTCAGGACGGTCGGCGTGATGCCGAGGGCGTTGCAGGCGACGAGCGTGTCGAGCGAGCCGCCGGCCAGCCGGGAGCCGTGCCAGGTCCAGCGGACGTGCTCGCGCCATGGGATGCCGGTGGCCGATTCCGCCTCGGCACTGAACCCCTCGTGGGGCTGGAGGGTGAACGCCATCGGGGCGTCCGGATGCCGCCGGATCAGGCCGGCCTGGGCCAGCACCCCGAGACCGACGCGAGGGTCGATGTCGCTGTCGACCTCATGGTTGTCGGTATCGACACTGCCGGCCGGCAGGAGGTCGCGCGGGTCGACGATCGCCCAGCGGCCGGTCGCGCTCGCCCGCAGGTTGAGGTAGATCCGCCTCAGGACCGGGATCGGGATCTGGTCACGGACGGAGTGCCGGGACAGGTTGCCGGAGTCGTAGGAACTGTAGAGCAGGACGCAGCGGGCCGGCTCGCCGTCGCGTCCGGCGCGGCCGCTCTCCTGGGCGTACGACTCCAGCGACCGGGGCGGCGCGAGGTGGACGATGAAGCGGACGTTGCTCTTATTGACGCCCATCCCGAAGGCGACCGTCGCGGCCACGACGCGGGCCTGACCGGACATGAACATGTCCTGGTGGTGGGCGCGGGTCGCCGGGTCGAGCCCGGCGTGGTAGGGGACCGCGCTGACCCCTCGCTGCCGGAGCGAGTTGGCGAGCTTGTCGGCGTCGGCGCGGGAGCCGACGTAGATGATCCCGGCACCGCGCTCCTTCTGGCAGATCTCCAGCGTGCGGCGGATCTTCTCCTCGCGGTTGGAGCACTCGTAGGCCGAGAAGAACAGGTTCGGCCGGAACAGGTTGACCGTCATCAGATCGAGCGAGCGGCCCAGCGCCTGGCCGATCTCGCCGCTCATCTTCCTGGTCGCGGTGGCGGTGATGGCGAGGACGGCCGGGTTGCCGAGGGCTGGGAGGACCTGCGGGATCTGGAGGTAGTCCGGCCGGAAGTCGTGGCCCCACATGCTGATGCAGTGAGCTTCGTCGATCACGACCAGACTGGTTCCGGCCTGCCGCATGGCGTGGACGAACGCCCACTGGCGCAGGCGCTCCGGGGCGGCGTAGACGAGCTTGTACTGGCCGCCGGCGATCCCTTCGAGGACCGTCCGCTGCTCGGCCGGCGTCAGCGTGCTGTTGACGAGCGCGGTCCGCTGCCGGATCTCGGCCGGCAGCGTCTCCACCTGGTCCTTCATCAGGGCGATCAACGGCGACAGGACGAGCGTGACGCCCGGCAGGATCATGGCCGGGATCTGGAAGGTGAGCGACTTGCCGGCGCCGGTCGGCATGATCGCGATCGTGTCCTTCCGGTCGAGGACGTTGGCGATCACCGCCGCCTGGCCGGGCCGCAGGTCCTGATAGCCGAACGCTCGCCGCAGCAGCCCCAGCACCTCGGGGTGCTGCTCGGTCAGGTCGACCGGCGCCTCGACCGGCGCGACCTCCAGGTCGGCCTCGTCGACCGGTCCGGCCAGCGCAGTTGCCGTGGCGCGGGTCATCTGCGGCGTCAGTTCCGTCCGGGTTCGCGGCCACTCCGCCGGCAACTCACCGACCAGTGGTGGCTCGATGACGTCGGGGATGGACAGGCCGAGCCGCGCCATGATCGGTTCATGGACCGCCCGGTCACGCTGCCGGCGGGACTGAAGGCTCCGGGTCTCGAACTCATCGGCCAGCGAGACCGCCAGATCCGAGCGCCCCAGCCGGGCGGCGACCGTCGATGCCTGCTTGAGCGACAGTCCCTCGCCCGCCGCCCGGAGCCGGAGGGCATCGTCCAGTTGCCGGGCGGCCTCATCGCTATCTTCCCGGTCGATGGCGACCTGCGCCAGACTGAGCCGGGCGGCGGTGCTGTTGGGGTCGGCCGCGATCTCCGCCTCGTAGTGGGCGGTCAGGGCCGTGTGATTGCCAGTGGCCCGGGCCACCTCGAGCTGGAGCGCCTGGACAGACCTGAGTTCCGGCGACGCCGCCACGACATCGGCCGTGATCTGGCTGGCCTCCTCGATCTCGCCCGCGCTGAGCAGGGCGAGCGCCAGCCGGACCGACGCCGTCGCCGAAGGTCGGCTCTCGGCCCGCTGCCGCAGGATGGCGACGGCCTCCTGTTCCCGCCCGGCAGCCATCAGGAGAGCCGCCCGCTCCTCCTGGCCCTTGACGCTTGGACCGCTGATCGACTCGATCAGGTCCAGCCAGCGGGCCGCCTCGGCCAGCGCCCCCCGCGAGCGTAGATAGCTCGCCCACGTCCAGCGCTGATCCGATGTCATCTGGCGGGCATCGGACAGGCTGATGCCCGCCGTCACGTCACCGGCGGGCGATTCGGGGGAGTAAGATGTTCGGGAAGTGGCGGCGACCACGCGCGGCTCCTAAGGTGTCCGTACAGAACGTGTGTTTCCCCATTATACCCGGTCCGTTCCTGCTCCGGACCCGGTCCCGGAAAACCGTTCTGCCGTTGCTGAGAGAGGCTGGATCGCTCCAGACGCTACGGTCCGCCGTCGAAACGACAACCCGCCGTCATGGTTTGGCGATAGTTGTCGGGTCTACTTGGGCCAGACGGTGAGCGATCCCGTTGGCCCCTGGTTCCGGGAGATGTCACTGAATCCGACATCCACAACGGCGACCATTCGCGATTCTCCACGACAGGATCAGCACCGCAGATGAGGCGAGAGGAAGTACACGCATGAACGTCGATGATCGAACGAAGGGGGCGATGTCGCTCTGGGAGCAGACCCGGACGCAGCGCTGGGCGCTCGTGATCGGCCTGGTGATCGGCGTCATCGTCGGGGCGTCCGTGGCGATCCTGTTCCGGCCGCTGATCGTCGCGATCGTGGTGATCCTGCTGGCGCTGCTGGTCTTCCGGTTCATCCGGGGAATGCAGCGGCGTGGGCAGGGCGCCGGTGACGGTCCGCCGGTGCGCGGTATGGTCATCACCGGCCGCTACTCGGAGCCGGCCGCGCCGAGCCGGGTGGACACCGTCGAGTCGCCGCTCGACGCCGCCGTACCGGCCGATCCCGCTGGCCGGGTTGCCCGCGACCTGCGCCGGGGACCGGAGTATGATGCCGAGATCGACGCGATCCTGGCGAACATCGACCGGCAGATCGGTCAGGAGGGCGTCCGCCCTCCGGGCCGGGCAACCCGTCCGGCATCCCGGCCGCGGTCGGACGCGACGCCGTCCCCGCCTGAGGTTCAGGACGCCGACTGGCACGACCGGTAGCCCGTGAATCACAGGACAGGCGGTCGGGCGTCGCGGAGCACGGCGCCCGATCGCTTCCGACATCCTGCCCTGGTCGGCCAGGACCCGCACCGCGACCGGAGGCAGCGTTCCTGGACACGCTACAGCTCATCCTCACGCTGACGGTCGTTACCTTCGTGCTCGGGGTCCTGCTTGGGTTCGTCGGTGCTGGCGGGGCCGGTCTCGTCGTTGCGCTGCTCTCGACCGGCTTCGGCCTGCCGATCCACGACGCGATCGGTACCGGGCTCGCGGCGATGTTCTTCACGGCGGTCGCCGGTGCCTGGTCGCACTACCGCGAGGGCAACGTCGCCCCGCGGGCCGGGGTCATCGTCGGCGTGGCGGGCATCGCCGGGGCGGTTGCCGGGGCGTCCCTGAGCCAGGGGATCCCCGAGCAGACGCTGACGATCGCGGCCGGATTCGGACTCTGGGCGCTGGCGGCGATGGTCTGGTTCCGGACCCGGTTCGCCGCCCTGATCGTCCCGCCGCCCGGCGAGCGGATGCCCGATCTTGCTCCAGATCGCCGCCTGCCGTCGGTCGGGCTCGGGTTCGTCGGGGGCGGGCTATCGGCGCTGCTTGGCGTCGGGATGTCCCCGTTCCTCCAGCTCGGGCTGCTCGTCGTCGCGAAGCTCCAACTCCGGCAGGCCGTCGGCACGACGATGTTCGTCCTGATGTTCGTCAGTTCCAGTGCCGCGCTGACGTTCCTCGCCGCCGGCAACGTCTCCGGCCCCCACCTCGTCGGCACGGTCGTCGGGCTCTCGTCCGGCTCGTTCATCGGTGCCCGCTACACCCGCCGGGCGCCCGTGATCGTCCTTCGGGTGGCGCTGGTCGCGACCCCGGTGTTCGCCGGTGCCCTGCTGCTGAGCAACGTCGTCTGACGCGGGCACGCCGCTGACTATTGGAGGCCGCTGTTGATCGAGGTCCCAGTCACGTTCTCCGAGTGGATAGTCCGATCCAGAGGCGAGGCCGGCGCTGTCTGGCTGGAACAGCTCTCCGACCAGTTTGAGCGTCTGCTGGCGAGCTGGGACCTTGAACCCGATGGCGAGCCGCGACACGGGGGAAAGGCGCTCGCATTACCGGTCCGGTCGTTGGCCAGTCCCGCGGTGCTGAAGGTGACCTGGGTCAACGACCTTACCCGGGAGGAAGGAGCCGTCCTGCGGTACTGGGATGGGCGTGGAGTCGTCCGGCTGCTGCAATCGGACATTGCCGAAGGTGCGCTCCTGCTGGAGCGGCTCGACCCGGATCGCACGATGACGGGACTTCCAAACGACGAAGCCGCCCGGGTGGCCGGTCTGCTCATCCGGCTGACTGCCATTCCGGCCCTGCCGGCACTGACGACGGTCGCTTCAGCTATCGACCAGATCCGGGCAATGTTGGAGACGCATTGGGCGCGGCTTGGTCGTCCATACCCGCGTCGAGAGCTTGATCGGGTCCTCGCGCTGACTGATGAGCTGCAGGGGTCATCTGAGCTTCGGATGGTGAACTGGGACCTGTGGGACGGAAATGTCCTCGGCTCGACGCGCCCGGAAGGTGGCTGGCTCGCGATAGACCCCTGGGCGCTGGCTGGCGACCCGGAGTCCGGCGTTGCCCAGATGCTCTGGCGCCGGGTCGACGGAATGAATGACCGGGCGGACCTCGAACGCTTCATCGCTATCGTCAGCGAGACGGCTGGACTCGACCACAGCCTGGTCAAGGCATGGTCGTACGTTCGGGTAGCAGACTACTGGCTCTGGGCGCTGGATCATGGTCTGACCGAAGACCCTGTGCGTTGCCGGCGGCTGCTGGCATGGCTCATCTGACCGCTGGGCGCTGTCAACCGGGCTGACCGAGGATTCCCGGCGTTGTGATCGGCTCGTGGGTTGGTTGCTGGCGCGATGCGGGCTCGGGTGAGGAAATACGGGTGGCTGGGGCCGCTGCCGTTTCGTAGGGGCGAAGCTTGCGAGCCCGGCGCCCGCAGGCGCCTTCGCCGTCAGGCGAGAGCTGGCCGGACACCGATGTGACCGATGGCCGTCGCGGCGTTCGCGGCGATACCCATCACCTTTCACATGGTTGAACCCGGAGCACTGTCTCGCCTGACGGCGAAGGCCGCTGCGGCGGCCGGGCTTGCAAGCTGCGCCCCTGCGAACGACGACTCGCCCTCCGGTCCCGAAGAGCCGCCGCCGCCCTTCTATGGTTGTTCGGCTCGCCAGATCGGGCGGGTCAGGCAGGTTGGGCCGCCAGCGCGGTTGTGGCTGATCTCGTCCCCGGCGTAGGTCAGGACCTCGATGCCGTTGGCCGCGAGGCGCTCCCGCGAGACCGGGTTCGGCTCCAGCATCACGACCAGCCCGGGGCGGATCGTTAGAACGTTGCAGCCCTGCGAGGCGAACTCGTCGTCCGGGATCTCGACCAGCCGCCAGCCCCGCTCGCCGAGGAGCTGGACGAACGGGACCGGCATCAGCTTCGGATTGCCGATCGCCAGGTCGCCGGCAACCGGGCTGATCAGCGACAGCAGGTGGAGGCACTCGTCCGGACCGTTCCAATGGGGGAGGGGAACCGGGATGACCTCGATCTGCAGCTCGGCCGCGGCGAAGATCCGTTCGAGCTGCTGGATGCCGGCCCTGTTGGTCCGGTAGCCAACACCGACGGCCAGCGTCGTGTCATCGATCCACATCGTGTCGCCGCCCTCGACCGTGCCGGGGTCATCGATCCGGCCGATCACCGGGATGCCGAGTCCGCGGTAGAGCTGCTCGGCGAGGGCCGGCTCCACCCGCCGGGCGTGCTTGCCCATCCGCAGGATCACCGCCCCCGCGTCGGTGATGATCGACGGGTCGTAGGGGAAGATGACGTCATGGAGGCCGGGCGTCGCCACGTCCGGGACGATCACCTCGACACCCTGGGGGGTGAGCAGATTCCGTAAGGCCAGATGCTCGGACGCGGCCAGTGGCTCGTCGATCGGATGGAGGTAATCGAACTCCCGCCATTCGTCCGGCCGCTCCACCGGCGGTGGCGTCCGCATGACCGCCGTGCGAAGCTGGGCCGTCATCGTCTGGCCGCCGAAGCGGGTCGCGGTCGTGGCCATGAATCGATTGCCTCCTGGCGAAGTTGAAGTGATCGGTCGACGAGGCGGCTCAGCGAGTGATCGACGTGGCCGCGATCATATCAGTCGAACTCATGGTTTCCGCCCGAGTTGCAGAAGGGATCTGATCCGATGCGGGTGGCCTGGTTCGACCCGTTCTCCGGTGCCAGTGGCGACATGGTGCTCGGTGCCCTGATCGACGCCGGTCTGCCGGTCGAACTGCTCCGGGAGGAGTTGACGAAGCTGGACCTGACCGGCTACGGGATCGCCGCCGAGCGGACGACCGACCGTGTCATCGCCGGGACGCGGTTCCGCGTCGAGGTCGAGCCGGGACAGCACACGCAGCGGCGCTGGGCCGAGATCCGGGCGCTGATCGAGGACAGCCGGCTGGCCGACCACGTCCGGGCCGCCGCGCTCTCGGTCTTTGGGAAGCTCGCCGAGGCCGAGGCCCGGATCCACTCCGAGCCGGTCGACCGGGTCCATTTCCACGAGGTCGGCGGGGTCGACGCCATCGTCGATATCTGCGGCGCCTGCATCGGTCTCGACGCACTCGGTGTCGCGGCCGTCTTCTCCGGTGCCCCGCAGGTGGGGTGGGGGATGGTTCGCACGCAGCACGGTCTGTTACCGATCCCCGCCCCGGCGACCGCGCTGCTGATGGCGCGCTCGGGGGCGCCAGTTGCCGCCCCGCTGCCTGAGATGGAGGCGGTCGAGGCCGAACTCCTGACCCCGACCGGAGCGGCGATCCTGACGACGCTGGCGACTTTTCGCCGGCCGGCGATGGTCCCGGCCCGAATTGGCTATGGCTACGGGACAAAGGTCCTGCCCTGGCCCAACGCCCTCCGGGTGGTCATTGGCGACGCAGCCGATCCTGAAGCGGTAGACGGCCCGGACGACGAGGTGCTGGTCGAGACAAATCTTGACGACATGAACCCGCAGTTCTATGAACCGCTGGTCGAGCGACTGCTTGCTGGCGGCGCCTACGATGTCTGGTTGACACCTGTCCAGATGAAGAAGGGACGGCCGGGAACCGTGGTCAGCGTGATCGCGACACTGGCCGATGCCGACGCGATCGAGGCGCTGATCTTCGCGAATACCCCGACGCTGGGCGTCCGCCGGACCGCAATCACCCGGACGAAGGCACCCCGCCAATCGGTTTCGGTGAGGACCCCGTGGGGCGATGTCCGTCTCAAGTTACGGGGCATCGATGGTCGGGTCGCCAACGCGGTTCCGGAGTACGACGACGTGGTCGCGATTTCCCGCACGACCGGCGTTCCGGTCGCGCTCGTCTGGGACGAGGCGCATCGACTCGGAGAAGCGCATGTTGGGCGTCTCTGGACGAAGAACGAGCCGCCGTTGTAGATAGCTTGCGATGTTTGATTTGCGATGTTTGATGAGCAATGCGGGGACACTCGCGTGACGGCACCGACGGGTTTCGATCAGACGATGCACAAGTGCGCAAAATGTATCCCAATCCACGGCTCGGTTTTCGTATTAATACCTGTGACAAATGGGAAACAACCAATTCCTTGAGATAGTTGGTATAGTGCCGCTACTGGAGAGCAGGCCGTGGCTGGCGGATCTCTCCTGTCGGACTGTTCGGCCACTGGCTCGGCGGGCCGGCCCGAACTCCAGAGACCGTGGAGGTCAATAACACATGGGGAACGGGAACCGTGACCATTCCGGGGGGAATGGTCCTGGGGATGCGGCGGGAGCGTCGGGAACATCTCTGGCCGGGATGAGCCTGGAGCGATCACCGTCGTCGGGGCGTGTCGTTCGGCTCGGGATGGCCCTCGTCCTGATGCTCGGGGTGGTGCTGGGGAGCGGGGTTGCGCTCCCCAGTGGCGCGGCGGCGGAAGGAATCTGGGTTCAGGTCACCACGGATGTCGTCAACGTTCGGGAGACGCCCAATGGCGTGATCATCGGACAGGCATCATGGGGCCAGTCGTTCGAGGTCGTCGGGGGACCGACGCCGGACAACTGGTACAAGATCGATTACTACGGCGTCCACGGCTTCGTTCTCGGCGATTACCTCGGCGCCGGCGGGGCTGTAGCCGCGGTTGGCTCGGACATGGACTGGGACGCGGTCGCGCCGGTGAGTAGCGAGCGCTGGGTCGACGTCGACCGGAGTTCCGGTCTGGTGACGCTCTATGACGGCGATGTCGCGGCGGTGCAGGTCTGGGCGGCCATGAGTGCCGATCAGTCCGAGAGTGGGTTCTGGGCGACGGCGAACGGGTCGTATCGGGTCTTCGCCAAGGAAGGTGCCCTGCACTACACCGCCTACGGGCGGGCATGGATCCGGGATTACGTCGCGTTCGATCCGTCCCGGGACAACGGCTTCCACTCCTACTCGCTGGAGAGCTGGGGCGCCCTGGCGCACGGCTTCAATGCGCCGACCGGCGGCTGCGTCGCCCTCGATCTCTGGGCCGCCGAATACCTGTTCGACTTCGTCTCGATCGGGACTCGCGTCGAGGTCCACTGGTAACCACCCGACTTCAACGGAACAACGCAACGAGCGACCCACTCCGGCCGGAGTGGGTCGCTCGTTGCGTTGGGTTCAAAACCCGCATGGTAGGCTTTCGTTCCAAAGCTGCTCTTTCGGAAGCACCTGTTGTGGTGGGTCTCAGCCCTGCGTTCCATGAGAAAAGGCGCCGATGTCAGTCGATTCGTCCACCCCGCGAGCCACCCATCGAGACGAGAGCGACGAGACTGACGCTGACGCTGGGGCCGTCGCCCTGACGATTCCGGTGTCGCCGACGCCCATGGGTCGCCCGGATACCGTGCCGGTCGTGCTGAGCGCCGAGGCGGCTGCGGAGATCGACGACTTCGCCGCGCAGTACCCGTTCGCCCTGGACGCCTTCCAGATCGAGGCGATCGGCCATTTCCTGCGAGACGAGTCAGTCCTCGTCGCGGCGCCGACCGGCAGTGGCAAGACCGTCGTCGGCGAGTTCGGGATCTACCATGCCGTCAAGGGCACGGGCCGCGTCTTCTACACCACTCCGATCAAGGCGCTGAGCAACCAGAAGTTTCGCGACCTGCGCCAGATCTACGGCAACGACGTCGGCCTGCTGACCGGCGACGTCTCCAAGAACCGCGACGCCCGCGTCCTCGTCATGACGACCGAGATCCTGCGCAACATGCTGCTCCAGACGCCGTGGGAGGTCGACGACGTCCGCTGTGTCATCTTCGACGAGGTCCACTACCTCGCCGACCGGGACCGGGGCACGACCTGGGAGGAGGCGATCATCCTCTGCCCGGCCCACATCCAGTTCATCTGCCTGTCGGCGACGGTCAGCAACGCCGGGGAGATCGCCGACTGGATCACCCACACCCACCGCCCGATCCGCCTCGTCACGCATCTCCGCCGGGCCGTCCCGCTGGCGCTGGAGTACTTCGTCGACGGCGAGCTCGAGGTCGTCGTCGACCACCACGGCAAGACCGTCAACGACTTCTCCCGGCCGAAGGGCGGTACCAGGCAGGACCGCCGGATGCAGCGCCGCGGCGGTCCCGGCGGACCAAGCCGGACGCCGCGCTTCAGCCGCGAGCGGGAAGAGCCGCAGCCGCGCGAGATCATCGACGTGCTGGCCGAGCAGCGCCGCCTGCCGGCGATCTACTTCCTGTTCAGCCGCAACGATTGCCAGAAGTACGCCGAGGGCCTGGCCGCCGCCCGGCCGACGCTGGCGACGCCGGAGCAAGTCGTCCGGATCGACGAGATCGTCACCAACCACCTCCGCGAGCTCCGGCCCGAGGACTTCGCGCTGGAGCAGGTCAGGACGATCACCTATCTCGTCCGCAAGGGGATCGGCTTCCACCACGCCGGGCTGCTGCCGATCCTGAAGCAGCTGGTCGAGGTCCTGTTCGGCCGCGGGCTGATGCAGGTCGTCTTCGCGACGGACACGCTCGCGCTGGGCGTCAACATGCCAGCCCGGACGGTGGTCATCGGTCGCCTGTCGAAGTGGGACGGCCGCCAGCGCCGCTTGCTGATCCCGAACGAGTTCCAGCAGATGGCGGGCCGGGCCGGGCGCCGGGGGATGGACCGCTTCGGCCACGTCGTCGTGCCGTTCTCGCCGTTCGTACCATTCCGGGAGATGCTGGAGATCGCGACTGGGCCGCTGCTACCGATCCGGTCCGCCTTCGCGATCCGCTACAACACCGTCCTCAACCTCTGGGACCCGCCCGAGGGCGAGCGGGTCCGCCAGCTCCTCCAGGAGAGCCTGGCGGAGTATCAGAGCAGCCAGCGCGTCCGGCAGGTCGAGCGCGACCTGCTCGAGATCGGCGGCGACATCGTCGCCGCCCAGCAGGCGATGGACCCGCCCTACGACGAGATCGAGGGGCTCCTGTCCGGCTACCGCGAAATGGTCGCCGCGCTGACGGACGTTCAGGGCCGGCTCCGTTCCGTCCAGCTCGATCTCGACGTGGCGACGGCCACGCAGCAGGACCGGCGGCCGTGGACGGAGCCGGGTCGCCATGTCCTCCGGCGCCTGCTCCGGCAGGAGGAGCCGGGCCTGGTCATGCACGAGCGAACCCGGGGCTGGGGCGTCTCGCTCGGTCGCGGGACGGCCGGAGGGGCCGGGCTGTTCCTGTTCGGCGACCGGATCGAGGTCGTTCCCGAGTACCGCGACATCGACTTCCTGCCGGACGGAGCCCGCGTCGACCTACCCGACGAGCTGATCGAGCCGCCGGAGGACGTCCGCGACGCGACCGAGCTCGTCAGCCGCGCGACGCTGGACGCCATCGCCGACGAGCTGGCGTCGCGCGACCTGCCGGACCTCGAAGCCCGGCTGGCCGAGTTCCAGCGCGAGGAGGGGGCGCGGCTGGAGCGTCGGCGGGTGGATCTGACGGCGCAGGTCGCGGCGCTCGAAGAGGAGACGCGCGACCTGACCGACCTTCGGGACGCTCACCCGATCCACGACCGCGGCACGCGCAAGCGCTTCCAGGCCAACATGGCCCAGGTCGACCGGCTCTATCAGGAACAGGCGTCGTTCAATCACCTCCTTCGCACCGAGCAGCAGGCCGAGGAGGCCCGGGTCCGCGGCGTGATCCGCGGCATCCGGGACGTCCTCCACCGGTTCGGCTACCTCGACCAGGGCTTCCCGACCGGCAAGGCCGACATGCTGGCCGGCATCTTCGACAACGACGGCGTTATCCTCTGCGAGATGATCGTCCGCGAGTGGCTGAACAACCTGCTGCCCGAGGATCTGGCCGAGCTGTTCTCGTGGTACTGCTTCGACCGCGATTCCCGCTTCATCAACGGCTACACCCTCTCCCCGGCGATCGACCGGCTCCGGCTCCGGATCGACGAGCTGGAGCGGGACGTGCTCGAGGAGGAGCACGCCCACGACCTGTTCATCTCCGGCGGCCACAACACCGCCTTCTACGGCGCGGTCCGGGCCTGGTGCCTCGGCGCGACGATGGTCGAGATCGGCGAGACGATCGAGCTGAGCGAGGGCGACCTCGTCCTGACGTTCAACAAGACGATCGACCTGATGCGGCAGGTCCGCGACATGCTTCGGGACGTCCTCGACGACCACCCGCTGATCCCGCTCCTCCGCCAGGCCGAGCGCCTGATGCGCCGCGGAATCGTCGAGCAGTCCCTGACCCTCGGCTTCGCCCCGGAGGACCAGCCGGAGGTGCCGATCGAGGGTGCCGTCGACGCCGAGATGACGCCGGCGATCGAGGCGCCGTAGAAGGCGGTCCCAGTCCGTCCGCTCGGGCCCTATTTGGCGAGGTGCCGTTGGATCAGGCGTAAAGATCCGATCTCAGGGACGGGGCGGAGCGTTCCAATCGAAGTTGAGGACGTCAGGGGACTCCACAGGTGTCGACGTAACTGAAGTTTTGTCGGTCAGCGAACTGAGCAAAGGTGAGGTCTGTACGTCCCGACTCCCAGTCGTTCACCCACTCGTTAATGAGCGGTGAGAAGTCTGTTGCCAGGACGGCTTCGGAAGCATATGGGTTGAGACCGAGGTTCGCGAATGTCCAGTACATGGCCATAACCAACCAGACCTGATCGTTGGCACTCGCCGATGCTGGGGTCGGAGCATAACCTCCCTGGAAAAGAGTCAAGCACCAGAGGCTTCCCCAATCTGTCGGAGCTCCACCTCTTGAGTTGTAATTGGTCCAGAACGCGTTCGCTTGATCAAGAACTTCTTCGGCGTTGAGATAAATTCCGACGTTTGATGCATTCGCTATTGAACGAAAGAAGAAGTTCTCGTACTCGTTAGAGGAGACCCGGCCGTTAGAAACGACCGATTCGAGGTCGAAGCCGATAAACGAGCCGAGCAGGAGACGCGGGTCATTGGGTGAGACATCGGTGTTAGTTGGACTGGATCTCAGATTGTTCTCGTCATAGAGGCAGATGTAACAGGTAGGGACCATTCCCCGCTCCGCCTCGATCGCCATCCAGTTCTCCCACGTCCACAGTTCCGGACCTCCGTTGATGCTCAGTGATCTGGCGGCCTTGAGATTTGCGTCGTCTTCGGCTTTCCGATCGAAGGATCGATCCTGATCCTCGAGGTCTTCGAGACTGGCGTGATCTCCGATGCCATCTACGCCCGTGACGTAACCGATGTACCCCGGATAGCCGGGATAGAGCTCCACGAGTTCGCAACCACTGTTGCCTAGCGCCGAGACCGACTCAGGCGAGGCCGCTGTCGTCACAAGCGTCGGCGAGCCAAGGATCAACAGGGTGACGGCGATGATGAGACCACGCATGAGGCACCTCCAGACAAATCAGTGGGCGGTTCAGTCTTGTTCATTTTGGTTCCGGCACGATGCGCGTTCTCCGACGGAATCACTAAAGCGAAGTTGAACCTTGACGTAGGGTCATCCGCTTGCGGTGACCGGTCGCCGCAGCGACCATCGCCGCGCAGGGCGATAACTGCCTCCGCGACCCGGATGCTGATGGGGTACTGGAACCTCGCTGTCGCGGCTCACCCTTGAAAAGCTCGCGCCTAACTCCGACGTGCCGGTTGCGGGGCACAGTCTTGCCTTGCGGCGAAGGCCGCTGCGGCGGCCGGTCACCGCAAGCGGATGACCCTACGAGGATGGATGCCGTCGGGACTCTGGATGAACCAACACCATGCAATGATCCAGATCGTTCAGTAACGCATCGATCCGGGCCAGGAGCGTCTCTGTTTGATTGCCAATCTCGGTCACGATATCGCGGATCTTCGCTTCAAGGTCGGCCGGGCGGTTCGGGCAGCGGACCTCGGCGAAAGCGACGAGGCGCTTCTCGCCGGGATGGAAGGCGAGGTTGAGGGCGAAGAGGATGTCCCAGAACGACGCCAGTAGCGCCGTCGTGCGGTGGGCGACCGAGTTGAGGTCGTCGCGGCGGATCGCCGAGGCGATCTGATCCCGGTAGCTCGCGTGGGTCGAGCGCAGGATCGGGTGGTTCTTCGCGATGATCGTGTCCCGGAGCTCGGGTGGGTAGGGCTGGCGGGCACCCGCCTGGAGTCCGGCATACCAATCGGTCGGGTCGGCCAGCGCGATGCTGTCCCGCAAGCTGTCGACGATACAGGTCGTGTAGCCGATCGAAGCCTGGTGCCGCGTGAGGACGCGGTCCAGATTGGCCGGGATCCATGCGGTCGAGCGGTGCATCGCTTCGATCTGGACACCACCGATTGCGTCGATCCAGACGTCCTCGGTCTCCCAGAATTGCCGGTCGAGTTCGACGTCGCGGCCACCGGTTGCGTCGATGGCCGCCAGTCGAAGGTCCAACGGTGGAATGGTCTGGGCGTAGATATAGATGTCGATGTCGCCGGGAGCGTCGAGCACCATGTCCAGTGTCCCGAGCGCGACCCGGCCGAGGGAGCCGCCGAGCGAGACCGCCTGGACCCCGGGGATGGTGATCCAACGGTCAGCGACGCGCTGGGCGATGGCGATCATCTCATCGACGGGTAGCGTCATGGGGTTGCTCCGGGTGGTGAGTGGCGTACGACGACGGCCGCGAACCGCTTCACGCGGTCGCGACCGTCAGGGTGCTGATTCTTTGTCGGGTGGCTACTCGACGAACGTCGCGTCCAGCGTGATCTCGGCGTTGCCGATGAACAGCTTGCTGATCGGGCAACTCGCCCGCGCGGTCTCGGCGGCGGCGAGGAAGCCGTTCCGGTCCAGACCCGGGACGGAGCCGGTCAGCTTGAGGTGGGAGTAGGCGACCCGAAAGCCGTTGCCGCTCGGTTCCGGCTCGAGACCGACGGTCGAGGTGACCGTCAATCGAGAGGGCGGCGTGCCCGATCCGGAGAGGTCGAACGACAGGGCCATGCCGTAGCAGCCGGCGTGGGCCGAGGCGATCAACTCCTCCGGCGACGTGTTGCCGTTGGGCTCCTCGAACCGCGACGGGGCACTGATCGTCAGATTCGAGACCGCGCCGCTGCCGACGTTGAGTGTGCCCTGACCCTCCGCGCCGCTTCCCTCCCAGACCACGGTTGCCGTTCGCTCGATATCCGCTGCCATTCTGATTCTCCTGGGGTTGTGTCCGGTCAGGACTGAGATGACGAAGCGGTCCACAGGCGGTTGACGGCGGACCATCAATCGTTGCTATGCGAGCGCATGGACGTTGCCAGCAGGCGGAGCGAGTCGACACTGGGCCACCCTATGTCCCCATTGACTGAGATCCTGGTGGAGAAGAACGAGATCGCGGACTCCGGAATGGATGATGATGTATCGAATGGATTGGGGACGCTAACGTGACAGAGCAACGGACCTGCTGCCCGGTTGTCGAACTGCGCCGGTACACGCTGCACCCTGGCGGACGTGAGGTCCTGGTCGACCTGTTCGAGCGGGAGCTGATCGAACCGCAGGAGGCGCTCGGGATGGGCGTGATCGGCCAGTTCCACGACGCGGGTGACCCTGATCAATGGGTCTGGCTCCGCGGCTTCTCCGACATGGCGACCCGGCGCATCGCCCTGGAAGCGTTCTACACCGGTCCGGTCTGGCGGCGGCACCGGAACGATGCCAACGCGACCATGATCAGTTCCGACAACGTCTTGCTCCTGCGGCCCGGCCGGCCCGAATGGGCGTTTGTCGCCACCATCGTTCCGACGGCGGATGACGATCCGGAGTTCTGGGAAGGACCTGTGGTGGCGACCATCTGTCTGTTGAAGACCCCTGCCGACGATGATCTGCTCGGCCTGGTCGACTCGGAGCTCCTGCCGGCACTGGCGGGCGCCGGCGCCGAGTTGATCGCATGTCTCATCAGTGAACCGTCGTCCAACACGTATCCTGACCTTCCGGTCCGCGAAGGGGTGCGGGCGCTGGACTGGTTGGCGCGGGAGGCGGCGGGTGGCGGCGGCAATCCCGACGATGTTGGCGCATGAGGGGTGCCGGCCAGGGCTGCTCGTCTTGTCGCCGCGTTGGACGAACGACTCGCCGAGCCCGTCGAGACGCTGGTCCTTTGGCCGACGCCCCGCTCGGCGCTTCGCGGGTAGCGCCGGGCGCCCGCGACCGTTCGTTACGACGGGGACGGGTCCAGGTAGACGGTCTTGATCTGGGTGAAGAACTCGCGGGCGGCCTTGCCCTGCTCGCGGCTGTAGGAGCTGCTGCCCTTGTAGCCGCCGAACGGGACCTGCGGCTCGGCGCCGGCCGTCTCACTATTGACGTGGACGATGCCGGCCTGGATCTCCTGGACGAAGCGGAGCGCCCGGGTCAGGTCGCGGGTGAACAGCGAGGCCGAGAGGCCGTAGCGGACGTTGTTGGCGACGCTGATCGCCTCGTCCATCCCGTCGACCGGGATCACGCTGAGGACTGGGCCGAACAGCTCGTCCTGCCCGAGGGTCGAGGTCGGCGAGACGTCGTTGAACAGCGCCGGGGCGATGAAGTGGCCGCGGGCGTGGCCATCGCCATCGATCCGCGTCCCGCCGACGAGCAACTCGGTGCCTTCGCTCCGGGCCCGCTCGACGCCGTCGGCGACGCTCTTCGCCGCGGCGGCGTTGATCAGCGGACCGACCTGGGTGGCGCTGTCCAGCCCGTTGCCGACAGTCAGGGCGCCGATCTTCTGAGCCAGCCGCTCGGTGAACTCGGCCGCGATGTGGCGGTCGACGATCGCCCGGCTGGTCGCGGTGCACTTCTGGCCGGTGCTCATCATCGCGCCGTTGATGACCTGGGTCAGGGCGTGGTCCAGGTCCGCGTCGGCGAGGACGATCGCCGGGTTCTTGCCGCCCAGCTCCAGCTGGACCTTCTTGGCGTGAGCCGTCGCCAGCTGCTGGATGTGCCGTCCGGTCGCGTCGGAGCCGGTGAAGGAGACCGCGACCGAGCGCTCGTCGGTGATGAGCCGGTCACCGAGGGCACTGGCGCTGCCCGTCACGACGTTGAGGACCCCGGCCGGCAACCCGGCGTCGACGAGGCACTCGGCCAGGCGGATCGTGCAGAGCGGCGCATCGCTGGCGGGTTTGATCACCACGGCGTTGCCGTAGGCCAGCGCCGGGACCAGCTTCCAGGCCGGGATCGCGATCGGGAAGTTCCACGGCGTGATGATCGTGATGACGCCGAGTGGCTCGCGCAGGGTGTATAGCATCGTGGTCGGGTTGGACGAGGGGTAGTTCTCGCCGCTCGGCTGCGAGGTCTCCCCAGCGAAGTAGCGCAGGATGGCGACGGCCCGCATCGTCTCACCGGTCGCCTCCTTGAGCGTCTTGCCTTCCTCGCGTGTCAGCTCGCGGGCGACGGACTCGGCCCGGCTGGCGAGTAACTCAGCGGCCTTGTAGAGAATGTTGCCGCGGGCGACGCCGGGCGTTCGGCGCCAGCCGGGGAAGGCCGCGGCGGCGGCGGCGAAGGCGGCGTCGAGGTCGCGGTCGTCCGAAGCGGCGTGGTGGGCGACGACGTCATCGGTGTCGGCCGGGTTGCGGTTCTCGAAGGTCTGGCCGGACGCTGCTGGCTGCCAGGTGCCATTGATCAGGTTGCCGGGCGCCGGAATGGCGGTGGTCGTCGTCACGGGGCGTTGCTCCTCACGGTGGTACGGTCTCGGTGCGACCATCATGGTCGGCGGCTGTCAGCCATGATCGTACCCTGATCGGGGGCATGGAGACCGGCGACTGGGGCCGCATGCTGGAGTATGTATCAACCGATGGGTTGATCGCCGTCTCACCGGTCGGCTACTCGCGAGTGATGTTCCGGGTGATGCCGGGCGACCCTGCCATGGCCAATCATGGAGACATCACGCCGCCGAACGCGATGGCGGGAGCGCTTTGAATCGCGAAGCAGGCAGGGATGGAACGATGTCAGCCCGGAACGACACCGCGATCACCGTCGAGCATCTGCGCAAGGTCTACGGCGATCAGACCGCCGTCGAGGATGTGTCCTTCACGGTCCATCAGAACGAAATCTTCGGCATCATCGGGCCGAATGGGGCGGGCAAGACGACGACGGTCGAGACGCTGATCGGGCTCCGGCAGCGGGACGGCGGCACCGTCTCGGTCCTTGGTCTGGATCCCGGCACGGACAGCTTCCAGTTGCGCGACCGGCTCGGGGTGCAATTGCAGGAGGCGGCGCTGCCGGACCGGATGACCGTCCGGGACGCGTTCGCCCTCTACAGTGCTCTCTACGAGAACTCGGTCCCCTGGGAGCCGCTGGCCGAGCGATGGGGGATCGCCGGGAAGCGGACGACCGCCTTCGGCAAGCTCTCGGGTGGACAGAAGCAGCGCCTGTTCATCGCCCTCGCGCTACTCAACGACCCGGAGATCGTCATCCTCGACGAGCTCAGCGCCGGACTCGACCCGCAGGCGCGGCGCAACTCGTGGTCGCTGGTCCGGGACATCCGCGACGCCGGCAAGACCGTCATCCTCGTCTCGCACTTCATGGACGAGGCGGAGGCGCTCTGCGACCGGATCGCCGTGATCGACCGAGGCCGGGTGGTGGCGCTCGACACGCCGGCCAACCTCGAGCGTGGTAACGACACCCAGCCCCGGCTGCTGTTCACCGCGCCGGACGGGATCGACCTCGCCGCGCTGGAAAATCGGCCTGGCGTCGAGGCGATCGAGCGGAACGGGTCGACCGTCAGCGTGTCCGGGCAGGGATATCTCATGGCCGAGGTCGCCAACGCTCTGCGCGAGCAGGGGCTGGCGCCGCCGGATCTCCGGATGGATAGCGCATCCCTCGAGGATGTCTTCCTCCGGTTGACGAATCATTCCGAATCAGCGACGACCGGGACCGAGAGGGAGGCGCAGCATGTCTAATCAGGTAACCGTCGGGGCCACCACGTCCCCGAAAGCGAGCCGGACCAGTTCGATGGGATTCGGTCGGCAGGTCCGGATGGCCTGGGCGATGACGGTCTCCGAGTGGAGGCTCCTGCTCCGTGAGCCCTCCGCCTTCTTCTTCACGCTGGTCTTCCCGATCCTGCTGCTGCTCGTCTTCGGCGGGATCTTCGGCAACGACCCGGCCGACGGCTTCGATGGGGTCGGGCCGATGGACCGCTCGGTTCCCGCCTACTGCGTCCTCATCATCGGCACGCTGGCGATCTTCAACATCCCGATCCAACTGGCCGCGTACCGGGAGAACGGCGTCCTGCGCCGGCTCCAGGCGACCCCGATCCGGGCCTGGATGATCTTCGGCGCCCAGCTCGCGGTCGGCTTCGCCGTCACGGCGCTCGGGACGCTCCTGATGCTGCTGATCGGCGTCCTCGTCTTCGACCTCAACCTGCCGGAGCGACCGTTCGCGACGGCGCTGGCCCTCGTCATGGGCGTCATCGGCTTCGCCTCGGCCGGCTTCGTCATCGCGGCGCTCTGCCGGACCAGCCGTCAGGTCCAGCTCGTCGCCAACTTCCTCTACTTCCCGCAGCTGTTCCTCTCCGGCGCCTCGCTGCCACGGAACCTGTTCCCCAACTGGCTGGAGCGCATCTCGGAGTGGCTGCCGCTCACCCAGCTGACGATCCTCGTCCAGGATCTCTGGGTGGGCGACGGCTGGCGCCCGTCGGCGATCATCTACCTGGTCACGATGACCGTCATCGGGCTGGCCCTGTCGATCCGGCTGTTCCGCTGGGAGAAATAGCGATGCGAGCCGGCCGGATGATTTGGAGGCGACCCGAATGGCAGGGTAGTGCGGCCGTGGGCAAGGCGGCCGCCGCTCAGGACGAGCGGATCGCCACCGACGCCATCGAGCGTCTGTGGCCGTGGTTCAACCTCCTGTTCGCGGGGCTGACGCTGCTGTCGCTCATCCTCGTCCTCGGCGATGGCGACAGTCCGTGGGAGCGGCGGCTGATCGGTCTGCCGATCCTGGCGGTCTGTGTCGGGTCATACATCTGGCTGGTCCGGCCCTTCTCGGGTCTCGACCGGCCGAGTGGCTGGCGCGGCGCCATCTACCCGGCCATCGCGGTCAGCAGCGTCATGGCGCTGGTCGGGATCCACAACTCGTTCTGGTTCTTCAGCCTGGTCGTCTTCTTCCAGCTCTGGATGCTGTTGCCGCTCCGGGCGGCCGCGCCGGTCAGCGCCGGGTTGTCCCTGTTCCTCTGGGCGCACGGCGTGCTCGCTGACAACGCATCGTTCCGGCCGTCGGTCGGCATCATCCTGATCTTCCTGGCGACGGCGGCCGTCTCGACGATGCTCGGCGTGATGATCAATGCTATCGTCCGGCAGAGCCGGCAGCGCCTCGATCTGATCCGGCAGCTGGAGGCCGAGCGCCGGGCCCGGATCGATGCCGAGCGCGAGGCGGGTGCGCTGGCCGAGCGGGCCCGGCTGTCGCGGGATCTGCACGACACGCTGGCCCAGGGCTTCACAAGCATCGTCATGCACCTCGAAGCCGCCGACGCCGTAATGGCCGACGGAGCGCCCGAGCGCCGCCCGGTCGCCGACGCCCGCCGGATCGCCCGCGACAGCCTCGGCGAGGTCCGGCGGCTGGTCTGGGCCCTCCGGCCAGCGCAGCTTCGCGACGCCGACCTGGCTGGAGCGCTCGCCCGGATGGTCCAGTCCTGGAGCGGTGAGCACGGGATCGCCGCAACCTTCCGGTTGGATGGAGATCCGGGGCTCCTGCCACCGGCGATTGAGGTCACGCTCCTGCGCATCGCCCAGGAGGCACTGACGAACATCGAGCGGCACGCCGGGTCGGCGACGGTCGATGTCGTGTTGACGGTGTTCGACGATATGGCCCACCTCGACGTGCGCGATGACGGCCGTGGGTTCGATCCTGACGTCGTTCGAACACCGGTCGGGCATTTGAGTGGAGGCTATGGCCTGCCCGGGATTCGAGAGCGCGTCGCGGCCCAGGGCGGCAAGGTTGAGATCGAGAGTGCTATCGGTGCGGGGACGACCGTCGCCGTCGCCCTCCCGCTCCAGCGTCCCGGAGCGTGCCTGGACGGGCCCGACGCGGCTCCCAACCATAGCCCCGATGGAGATGTCGATATCGCATTCGACCGGTCGGGCGCGGACGAGTTGGTGGCGGAGACCGTTCGATGGCCGGACGGGGATGGGCCGCGTCGAGAGGGAGTGACTGGCTAATGGGCGAGACGGATACCAGGCCACGAGCGATCACCGTGCTGGTGGTCGACGACCATCCCGTCGTCCGGGCGGGCCTGCGGGAGATGCTGGCGACGGAGCCGGAGTTCGCCATTGTCGGTGAGGCCCGGGACGGGGAGGAGGCCGTCCGGCTGGCGGCGTCGCTCCGGCCGGCGGTCGTGCTGATGGACCTGCGCATGCCGGTGCTGGACGGCGTGGCGGCGACGGCGCAGATCCTCTCCGCGAGCGGGGCGACGCGGATCGTGGTCCTGACGACCTACGACAGCGACGCCGACATCCTCCGGGCGATCGAGGCCGGGGCGGCCGGATACGTCCTCAAGGACAGCCCCCGTGAGGAGCTGTTCCGGGCGATCCGAGCCGCCGCGGCTGGCAAGGCGCTATTGGCACCGGAGATCGCCGAGCGGCTGATGGTCCGGTTCCGCGGGCCGGCCGTCGAGGCGCTGAGCGAGCGCGAGCTGGACGTCATGCGGCTGGTCGCCGGTGGCGCGACCAACGCCGAGGCCGCCCGGCAGCTCCGGATCAGCCAGGCGACGGTCAAGTCGCACCTCGTCCACACGTTCCAGAAGCTAGGGGTTCCCGACCGGACCTCGGCGGTGATCTCGCTGCTCAAACGCGGCGACCTCTCGCTCGAAGAGGTCGCCGCGCCGGGTTCTCCTTCGACTGGTCGCTGATGAAGAGCTGGCGAGGCTACCGGTTGGTCAAGCGTCATTTGCCATGAAGGCTCGGTCGACTTCGCCGAGTGCCTGCTCCCCTCCCTGGGCAGCGAAGCGAGTTCGTCGCAGCTGACGGTCGGCTCTTGCCAATCGGAGCGCGTTGAGTTACCCCGGGTCGGGTAAGGGGACTGTTCCGTGTCAGCCAAATGACCCCTGACGGACCACTACATCGTCCTGACCCACGCGACGTAGTCGGCCTCGATGTGCTCGGCCCAGTTCGGCCGGTCGATCTCGCCGGTGGTGTACGTGCCCTGGTGCAGCCGGAGCTTGCCGAAGACGTCGCGCTGGCGCGTGTTCTCGGACTCCTCGACGACCTGCTGGGCGAGGTGCGGCGGGACGAACGACAACCCCTCCGGCGTGCCGAGGACGACGTCGCCCGGCATGACCGTCACGTCGTCGATCCGGATCGGGATGTTGACGCCGGCCAGCGTGACCTCCCGGATCGGCGTCGGGTCCATGCCCTTGTGGAAGACGTTGAAGTTCTCGAGCTCGCGGATTCGGACGTAGTCCCGCACGGCGCCGTTGATGACGATGCCAGCCTTCGTCTTCGAGGCGATCGCCGTCGAGAGGTTGTCTCCGATCACCGTCCCGTCGCGGATCTTGCCGAAGATATCGACGACGAGGACGTCGTTCGGGCCGAGCGAGTCGATCACCCAGGTGTTCTGGCCGCCGCTGCGGCCCTCGCGCTCGCCGATCCCGGCGACGACCTCGTGCAGGTCGGGCCGGATCGGGACGAACTGCGCCGTCACGACGCGCCCGACCAGGACCCGGTCCGGGTGCATGTTCAGCCAGCCGCCGGTGAACTGGTACCTGTAGCCGTGGCCCGACTCCATCGTGCCCCAGGCCTCGTCGTTGGTGACGAGCTTCATCCGCTCGAGGATGTCGTCCGGCACCATTGGCCGGCCGTCCGGCATCCGGCCAAACGGGTTCCGCGGCGTCAGCGCCGTGATCCGGTCCGGCGTGTTGAAGATCATCGACGTGACTCCCCTGGCCGGGTCACCGCCGCGTTCCCCGGCCCGTGTCTCGAGACGACGCGGCCTGTCCGCGACGACGTGTTGGCATCCTATCGCAGTTCACCGTTGCCTGGTCGTGGCAACGCCGATCGGACGGAGGCGCCAAGGCGATAGCTGTCGTCCTGGCGGAGCGGGTCGGGCAGGACCGCGACCGCCGAGAAGACGCCATCGATGCGGCGGGACGTGGCGTGGCCGCGTGGGCAGCCCCAGAGCTGGTAGCGGTTCCGCTGGCCCGGCTCACTCCGGGTCCGGTCGATGTGCGTTGTCAGGATCACCAGCCGCCGGCGGCAGACCGGACAGTACGGTGGCCGGTCGTCGTCGGTCCTGGTCGAGCGCCGGGTGGTCAGCGGAATCGCCTCAGGGACCTGCTGCGGCAGAGGATCGTCGGCGCCTGGGTAGCTCACGTCTGTCTCCACCTCAACTATCGGACGGGTCAGCACTCCGGCAGGTCTGTCGTCATGGCGATGGATCGGCGCGGTCGTTCGAGCACGGAAAGGGGGACGTCATTCGGAGCGGGTACCGACCATGGTCTCCGCTGGCAAAGCCCGCCGCACAGGCGCCGCAATGAGCTGTCAGGACCAGGATGCCTGATGAAAGGGTGACAGTTCGATAGGCACGACAACAACGTCGCAGGCTCACCGAATGGTCCCGGTCGAGGCCGCCAACATACCCATGACCGTGTCACAACGGGGTCTTCGATCCGGATGGTGGCACCGCTGACCATCGGATCCGGTGCCGGAGGGACGTTCGCGAGGCATGTGCTCGTGAAGCCGACGATCCGGACCGGTCAGTCAACCATTCTAAGTTGGGCGGCGGCGGGGTGGATCGCGGTCAGGACGGGCCGCGTCATGTGGCCGCAGGCGACGACGGCCTGACCAGGGGCGAGGCCACGGACCGTCTGCCAGAGACTGTCGTCGATCCCGCTGACCGACTGGCGCAGGTCGCTGATGGCGGCCGGGTCGGCGACCTTGTGGATCACCCAGTTGTTGATCAGGGCCGAGACCTGCGGGGCGAGGTGCTGGGGGAGCTGGGTGACGAAGGCCAGCCCCAGCCAGCGCTTGCGGCCCCGCTTGGCGATCCGCTCGACCTGGCCGAACAGGACCGGCATGCTCGAGACCCGGTTGCGAGCGAGGAACTCGTGGGCCTCCTCGATGATGACCAGTGTCCGGGGCGGCCCGGCCGCCGGTGCGGCCTCGTAGGCGGCGTAGCGACGCTCCTGGGCCGTCTGGGTGGCCCGGAGCAGGTCGGCGATGACGATGTTGCGCAGATCGGTCCCGTCGATGTCGGACAGGTCGAAGATGTTGACCCGGCCCGGCGCGAGCAGGGCGTCGAGGTCGAGCGGCTGAGCCTGTCCGCGGGAGACGTCGAAGACGCGAAGCCGCTGGAGCCGGGCCAGCCGGCTCTGGACCGCCTTCCAGCTGACCGGGCTGGTCGGTTTGCGGTCGCGGATCCTGCCGAGGATCGACGCGGACTGGTCGGCGATGCTCGGTTCCGTGACCGACGGCTCGCCCTTGTCCGCGACGCCGATGAAGGCGCCGACCAGGCTTCGCATGATCGCCAGCGTCACCCCGGGGCAGCCCTGCTCAAAGTCGTCGAGTTCGGCCAGGTCGAGCTGCTGGTTGAAGCCCCGGATCCTGCCCTCGGCAGCCAGCGACTTGGCGACGTCGTAGGCCTGGAAGTAGCGCTCCTGCTGGACCTCGTTGAGATCGAGGATCTCGGCGACGGTGTAGGGCGAGAGGTCGCTGAAGCGCAGGCTGAACTCGTGCGAGTGCGGGTGGGCGTCATTGGTCGTCTCCCGCCCGACGAGCCGGTAGAGATGGGTGCCGGGGATACCGGCTGGCTCGAGACCGCCCGACGCCAGCAGCCGGACCATCGTCGGGTCGGTCGTGGGCTCATGGACGTGGGTGTATTCGCCCTCGACGTCGAGCAGGACGATCGCCAGCCCGGCCCGCTGACCCTCCGCCAGCAGCCCGGCGACCGTCGTCGACTTGCCGCCGCCGGTGGTGCCGACGATGCCGAGGTGGCGGGGCAGGATGTTCTTGCTCCGCGATGGCAGCCCGACCGGGACGTCGTCGTGGCCGACGGCGCGGCCCAGCCGGATGTCGCCGGAGACCTGCAGGACGCGGGTCGTCTCCTCGTCGTCGAGGACGGACACCGGGCTGCCGGGCAGGGGGCGGAACCGCGGCGCCTGGATGACGCGGTTGACCTCCTCCCCGAGGAGCTCGACCCTGATCCGGCCGTGGTACTGCGGCTGGAACGGCTGGCTGCGGACACTGGTCGTGACGATCAGGCCGGCGTCGGCCCGGAGCCCGTCCGGCTCCGCGAATGGCCCGGCGACGACGATCCCGAGATAGGTCCGGGTGTCGCCGCTGACGATCCGGACCAGGGCCTGGCTCGGGGTCGCCGCGATGTGCTCACGAGGAAGGAGGACCGTGATCGTGCCGTCCTCGCTGTTGGGCAGGTCGTACATCGTGTGCCCGACGACCCCGTCGGTCGTGCTCGGTACCCAGGGGTCGAGTCCGGCCGCAGCGCCGGTGTCCGCCAGCCGCTGCGCCGGCTGGGCCGGGGCGGGGATGCTGATCGCGTCGGACGCCGCTGCTGCCACGGGCGCCGCTGTACGGTGAGCGGCGACCGGTGACCGCGCCTCGACCGTCGTGTCGGGTCTGGCAGGTGACGGAGCGACCGCCTCAGCCGGGGTGGCAGCGACTGGGCGCTCTGCTGGTTCCGGTTGCTCGTCGTCCTGCCGGGACGGTGGCGCTTCAGGAACGTCGGCCTTCAGGGGGGGCCAGAACGATGGCGCCTCGGCCTCCTCGGTCTTGGCGTCGTTGGACTTGTCCTTGGGGGCGTTGAACCAGCTACGAACCATCGTCCTCGTCCTCAGTCGAGCCCGTAGCGCGGGTGCGCTCCGGCGTCGAGGTAGGCCAGCCGGGAGATCTCGGCGAGCTCGCTGGCCGGGAACATCGATCGGCAGACCTGTTCGGCCAGGTCCAGCAGCATCGGGAAGGCCCGGTGCTCGTGCAGGACACTATCGGCGATCACGACCAGCGCCGCCTCGTGGATGTGGTCCTGATGCCCGTAGAACAGTCGCGGCGGGCCGATCTCGGAGGCGCGGTAGACGCCGAGCCGCAGGATCGGTCCGGTCTCGGCGATGAAGGTCTCGATCCGGCTACGCTCCCGGCGGGTGTAGTGCGCGCGTTCGACGAGGGATCGGAGCCGGAGCAGACCATTGTCGACGATGGCGTACTCCAGCGGCTTCAGCGCGTGGCCGATCGTCATCAGGCCGCGCTCCCGCGTCTCGGGGGAGACGAAGACGAAGCGCCGGTGGGTGTTGATCAGCCGATCCAGCAGATCGACGCTGCGCAGTGCCAGCTCCATGCTGCCACCGCCGGTGATCATCTCGTAGGGGATCGGGTTGCCGGAGCCGAGCCGCCAGGGCGCCGTGGCCTGATCGGTCAGGGCCGAGCGCTCGGCGTACAAGAGGATGCCGCGCCGGGCCAGTCTCGTCAGGCGGCGCTCGGCGACGCTGTCCTCGGCGGCACCGGCCTGTCGCTGGCGGATCACCCTGAGCGCGATGTCCTCGACCTCGCCGGCCGAGAAGCGCAGGTCGCGCCGAAACAGGCGATGCCCCCAGGTTCCCCGGTCGCCCTGATAGTTGACGAGGCTGACGCCGAGCTGCGTGACGGTGAGGGCGAGGGTGTCGTGAGCGGCGACCGTCCCGCGGCAGGCCTCGACGCCGCCGTTGAACAGGATCGTCTGGTGGGCGCGACGCAGGTCGTCCAGCGTCAGGTGATAGACGCCGGCCTGCTCCGGCCGGCCGGGCCGCTGGCTGAGCCGGGGCAGCACGGTCCGTCGGATCTCGTCGATGTGCGATTCCTCGTCGCGGGCGGCGGATTCGATCTCGCGCTCGAGCTGATGGTAGAGGGCGATCATGTCGCCACCCCGCGGCCAGGTCGCCATGTCGAGCGTCTGGGCCAGGGATTCGTTGAACGCCTGTCGGAACGCCGCGTCGTCGATCAGCTCGTTGTCGACCATGGGGCCATCAAGGCCGTCCAGGCCAGGCATCGCATCGGAGCCGTCGTCAGGAATCGCCATCTGCTGCCTTCATCGTCGGGAAGCGGTTCGACCCGCGCCGGGCTGAACCACGCGATGTCTGCCCGGCGGTCGCCATTGTCGCCGGTTGGGTCACGCCGTCAACCGAGCCAGTCGACGAACGTGGGGGTGGGCAGGAACCTCCGGGCTAGCCGCCGGGCGTACTCCTCGGCCACTCCCTCGGGCAGCCGGAAACGCTCGGCGAGCGTCGTCACCGCGTCCGCTTGCGTCCAGCTCTCCGGCAATTCGCCGCGGACCTCGGCCAACGGCGCAAGAAGTTCACAGGCGAGCTCGTCGGCCAGCGCCTCGCGAGTGAGGACCGCGACCGAGGCGCCGAAGTTGGCGTCGCGGGCGAGGAGGTGGACGAACGGACGCAGGGTCTCACCGTTGAGGGCCGCCGTGAGCCGCTCCGGGAACGACGCGTTCCGCACGCCATCGAAGACCTCGTGGGCGCCGTCGCCGATCAGGACGGTGCCGTGGTCGCGGGGGCCGTAATAGTCCAGCAGGAGGTGAGCGACTTCGTGGGCGACGGTGAACTCGCGCTCGTCGGGTGGGTCACTGGCGTCGACGAAGATCAGGCCCGACCCGGCCGAGGCGACGGCGCACCCGCGCAGCCGACGGTTCGGGTCGTCGATCGGGACCGGGAAGCCCTGCCGCTCCATCCATGACTGGACCGTCGCGATCGAGAGGTCGGGCTGGGTCTCGACACGGACGGAGTGGGCCCAGGCGACCGCGATCCCGACTGAGCGCGGATCGGGCGGCGACATACCGGCCTGTCGCCAGAACCGCTCAGCGACGCTGACGAGTTCGGGTCGGGTCACCGGAGGGTCTCATCGGGCTGATCGGGCTCGTCCGTGTCGTGGGGGCGGGGCTCCCCGGTGGCCGGTGGAGCCGCGTCGTCATGGTCGCGGGCGGCGGCCACGATCCGCCGGGCCGCGGCGGAGCCGACGAAGGCCGCCCGGCTCTCCACGTTGCGGAGTAGCTGCATCAGCTGCAGGTCGGGGACGCCGTTGGCCGTCGCGATCGCCCGGACGTCGGCGGCGAACCGGTCGCTCCGTGGCCGGCCGGCGAGCCCGAGCCGGTCCAGCCCCTGGGCGGTCAGTCCGAGGTGGGCGGCGAGCTGATCATGCGTCCAGCCCTCCTGCTCGCGGAACCGCCGGAGCTGGCTGGCAAGCAGGACCTCCTGCCCGGCGACGCGGCCGCGAAGCCAGGCCAGCTGCTCCATGGTCGGCGGCACTGGTGTGAACGTCTCATCCATCTCGTCGTCTGGTCGAGTCGCGGTGTTCTTCGCGTCCTCGTTCATCGGTGTTCCTCTCACATCCGGCGCAGGCGCGTCGCCAACCGGTCCTTGAGTTGCTGGACGACCCTGACCTGCTCAGGGGTGTTCTGGTCAGCAATGCCGAGGGCGCTAGCGAAGGTATCCGTGCTGCGCTCCCCGTGGACGTACTGCAGGTCGAAGACGATGCCCTCGTCGTCGGTCCTGACGACCGTCTGCCGGACCTGCGCGACCCAGGCCTGGCTCTCTCTGGACAGGGCAGCCTCTTCGGAGCCAGGTTCGTCCGAGGAGAGGTTCCCACCGAGGTCCTGGTTTCCGACACCGTCATCGTTGGTGCCGGTCGGGGCATCGAGACTCAGGAGCCGCGGTTCCCGCCTGACCCTGGCGATGTGGTTCATCACGTCGCCCTTGAGGTCCATTCTCAGGTAACCATACAGGCTCTTGCCCCGGCTGGGGTCGAACCGCTCCGGGTGCTCGATCATGCTGACGATGACCGTCATTGCCAGATTGTAGCCAGTGTCCTCGCGGGTCGCCGGCTCGAAGATCTGGCTCGTCGCGTAGCCAGCCAACTGGTCGAAGTACAGCCACAGTTCCTGAGCGGCGAGCGGGTCGCGTTCCAGGAGACGCCGATGGAGCGCGAAGCCCTTCAGGTCCTGTCCGGCGGTATCAGGGTCGGCTGCGCTGCCGGTGATGTCGTCGTTGTCTTTCATCGTGCTCTCCGGGCATCGCGGGTGTCTGGATCGCAATGGTTCCGGCGATGATAACAACAAGCACAATGCAGGCGCGGAAAGGATGTAGTGCAGGATACCGAGGCATGTCGAAGGGATCCCCATTGCTGAGGGACCCGTCGTGGCACCTGGTCGTCGGGTTGCCGCGAGTGCTTCGGAGAACGTCTGTTACCCGTCGTAGGCCCTGAAGACCGCGCAGGCGTTCTGACCGCCGAAGCCGAAGCCGTTGGCGAGGGCGGCTCTGACCGGGAGTTCCCGCATGACATTGGGTGTGTAGTTCAGGTCGCACTTCGGGTCGGGCGTCTCGAGGTTGATCGTCGGAGGGATCCTGCCGTCCCGGATCGCGAAGACGCAGGCCATCGCCGAGACCGCGCCGGCCGCCCCCAGCAGGTGACCGATCATCGACTTGTTGGCCGAGATCGCCAGGGAGTCGGCGTGGGAGCCGAAGGCCATCCGGATCGCCTTGGTCTCGGCGGCGTCGCCGATCTGGGTGGCGGTTGCATGGGCGGCGATGTAGTCGATCTGCTCCGGCTGAAGTCCCGACCGCCGGACGGCCTGGCCCATCGCCCGGGCGGCGCTCTCGCCGCTCGGGTCGGGGGCGGTGATATGGAAGGCGTCCGCGGTGTAGGCCCCACCGGACGCGATCGCGATCGGCGTCGCTCCCCGCGCCAGGGCGTGCTCCTCGGACTCCAGGACCATCACGACGGCACCCTCCGAGAAGACGAATCCGTTGCGCTCGGCGTCGAACGGTCGGCTGGCGGCGCCCGGGTCGCCGTTCCAGCGACTCAGGGCGCCCATGTGGGCCAGCGACGTGATCGCGACCGCTGACAGGGCTGCCTCGGTCCCCCCGGTCAGGATGACGTCGGCGTCGCCGCGCTCCAGCGTGTGAACGGCGTCGACGAAGGCCTGCGTCCCAGCGGCGCAGGCGGCGACCGAGGTCATGGTTGGGCCCTTGATGCCGAAGTTGATCCCGACCTGGCTGCTGGCCATGTTCGGCGCGAACATCGGGATCAGGAACGGACCGACCCCGCGCCGGCCGCGCTGGAGGTTGTTGCGGGTCTCCTCTTCGATCAGGGGAACGCCACCGCCGCCCGTGTTCAGGACGATCCCGACCCGCTCCCGGTTGTCGTCGGTGATCTCCAGGCCGGCGTTCGTCAGCGCCTCGCGGGACGCGGCGACGGCGAACTGGGCGAAGCGGCCCATCCGCTTCGCCAGCTTCGGGTTCATATGGTCCTTCGGGACGAAGCCCGGGACCTCGCCGGCGATCTTCACTTCCAGCTCGGAGGCGTCGAAGTTCTGGATCGTCCGGATGCCCGAGTGACCGGCCAGCAGTTCACGCCAGAGCGTCTCCGCACCGATGCCGAGCGGGGAGACCGCCCCAACGCCTGTTACTACCACTCGCCGCGTCACGGTATTCACCCTTCGGTATGCCTCGATCGGGGTAGCGCCTGTGCCGACCGGTCGGGCCGGCGGTTCGGCCCACGGTGCGAAAGCACACCGGGACGAGCCGCCGGGAACGGCTCCGGGAATCCAAGCTGACAGTGTACGTAACGCGAAGAGTCGCCGCCACCGGCCTCGCGTACCGACCGGCTATCGGGCGGGCCTGCCGAACAGCGCGTCCTGACCGGACACGATCGTGACCTCGCGGCTGATCCGCTTGATCAGACCGCCAAGGACCTGCCCCGGTCCGATCTCGACGAACGTCGTCGCGCCGCCGTCGATCATCGCCCTGACCGATCGCGTCCAGTTGACCGGGCGCTCGACCTGCGTCTTGAGCTCCGTCCGGACCTCGGCGACGGTGGTGATCGGTGCCGCGGTGACGTTGGCGACGATCGGGAAGCGCGGCGGCCGGAGCGGCGCCTTGCCGATCAGTTCGCCCATGCGGGCCGCGACGCCGCTCATCAGGGGCGAGTGCGACGCGATGCTGACCGGGAGCCGTACGACCCGGCGAGCGCCGGCCTCGGTCGCCAGCTCCATCGCCCTGGTCAGCGCGGGGAGCTCGCCGCTGATGACGACCTGTCCCGGGCAGTTGGCGTTGGCGATGGTGACGATGCCTTGGTCCGACGCGGCGTGGCAGATCGCGTCGAGCGTCTCGTCCTCCAGGCCGATGACCGCGGCCATCCCGCCTGGCCGCTCGATCCCGGCTCGCCGCATCAGGGTGCCGCGTTCCTGGACGAGTTGCAGGGCTGTGGAGAGGTCCAGCACGTCGGCGGCTACCATCGCGGTGAACTCGCCGAGGGAGTGTCCGGCGACCACGCTCGGAGTGACGTCGACGCCGTCCACCTTCGCCCGTTCCCGGATCGCCTCCAGGATCGCGATGCTGACGGTCAGGATCGCGGGTTGCGCCGTCGCAGTGTCCTCTAGGACATCCGCCGGGGCCGTCAGACAGAGCTCGGTGATCGGCCGGCAGAGGACGCGGTCGGCCTCGGCGAAGACCGCCCGGGCGGCGGCTGACCCGTCGTGGACGGCCTGACCCATGCCGGGGAGCTGACTGCCCTGACCAGGGAAGACGAAGGCGAGACGACCTGTTGCCTTTTCGAACTGCTGCACGGACGACCCTCTGCTCGAAGCGCGACTGATGTCGATCGTAAACACGGGACGACGTGGCCGTCGCGGTCATCCGATAACCGCCATCCCGACAGTATCGGCTCTCTCGCTAGCCGCTACCACCGATGCCGGCGCTGGCCCGGTGCGGCCTAGCTGACCGCCTCGTTCTGGGCGGGAAGGGGCGACATGACGGCGTTCGGATCCAGCCGGTGGAGGAGGTCGAGGCCCAGCTTCGCCCGGCGGACCCGCTCCCGGGTCAGGGCGACGGCGGTCGCATCCAGGTGTGACCCGGCGGGGTAGATGTTCGGGGCGTTCCGGAGGCCGAACTTGACATAGACCGGAGAGGCCACACGAATGATCTCCGCGATCTCGTAGTGCCGGATGAAGCCGCCGATGTCGTCGGGCACTTCGATGTAGATGTCGAGCGGGATCGTCGTCGCCTGACGGATAGCGGCGAGGTGGGCAAGCGACAGATCGGTCGGCACGTTGAAGGTCGTCATGCCGTTATCGGCCAGCAGCCGGATCGAGACCGGATTGCTGGCGGCCATCATGACCGAGCCCTTCAGGATCAGCTCGGCCGGCAGCTCGCCGGCCCGACGCATCGCGTCCAGGACCCAGAGCAGCCCCTCATCGGTGATCAGGACGCTGGTAATGCCGTGCTCGCAGGCCCGGCGGACGTCCTCGACGGCGTAGACCAGCTGGTCCATACCCCGGATCTTCGGGGCGACGACCCGGCCCGCGGAGCTGTAGCTCATCGCGCCGGTATCCCACCCCGCTCGCGGACCCACGAAGAGGCTGACCTCGATCCCGCGCTGCCGGGCGAGGGCGGCGATCTCGTCGAGCTCCATATCGGTGAGGAGCATGACGCCGCTGCCCTGGCTGACCCGGTGGATCGGGACGCCGAGTTCGTCGGCCGTCTCGTAGACCGCCCGGAGCGAGTTCGGCCCCTCGACGGACGGGATCTCGACGCGGTACTGCCCTCCATCCGCGAAGCGGTGAGGGGAGTCGGGCAGGTCGTGGGGATCGGACGATGGCATCCCTAGGTGCTCCCGTAGAAAGGCACGGGTCCGGTCGAGCGGGCTCAAAGCTGATTCCATCGATCCTGATCCTCTCGTGGCGGGTGGCAGGTCCAGCGCCGGAGCCTGGCTAGCCGACCATGCCCGGAATCCTACCGCTGAGCAGTCGAGTCTGGAAGCGTGCCCCTCGCCGGTTCCGAACACTCACCACCTCAGACCGGCAGCGCTGCGCATCGCCCGTCCGTTGTGCTGCCGGACATTGGTCCTGGTGCAGGTCTGATGGAGCACGGCCATTCTGACTGTGCGACAGGCTGCATCGAAGCGCGCCGCGCGTGTCGGGGCGACGTTCGGTTGGTACGCAACGTGACCATAGTACTATCAAATTAGATGATAATATTCTTGATAGACGCGATTGATTGTAGGAATACGTCCCCATATGGTGTGATAAAGCCAACTTTGGGTTGATATAGGCATAGCGGGAGGTCAGTCGATATTCGGCGCCATGAGCTATTGACTAGTACTATCGGATGGGTACAATGTACGAAGTGCCGGTCAGTACTAGCCTGATCGGATGACCCGAACGGGTCACTTCCGCCAAGAGTCACTTCTGTAGCACTCGCGACGGACACACCCAATCCGTGAGACGAAGACCGGATTCCAGATGTGGACGGTGTCGCTGAAATGACACCGCGGCAGGAGCCTGCTCTAGGCCCTGGTGGTCATCTGCCGGCCGTCTCTCTCCGACATATCGACATGTTGACCCTGGCGCCTGTCGCCGGGCAACCGAATGGGAGACCGACACATGGCCGACACGACCACCAAGACCCAGACCGCTTCGATCAAGAGCATCATGGCCGGGGGCGTCTGGCGCTCCCGCCGCGTCATCGCCGCCGTCGCCATCACCGGCGCCGTCGCGTTCGGCGTCGTCGGCTCGGCCGTCCCGCAGGCCGAGGCCGGTATCGGCTGGTGCCGCAATTGTGTTGGCCCGCAATCGGTGATGCAGCCGGTGAGCGTCGGCAAGTCCACCGCGACCGTGTACACGGTTCGCCGCAACGTGTATGCTTCGGTGAACTAAGCGGCGTTCTTGACGCCGTTGCGGTAGCTGGTCGGTGATGTTTGAGCCGATTGGAACGTCGGGTTCGCTGGACAGGTATGAACCGGTCAGGACTGGCGAGTGGGTTCGATACCCGCGTTACTAAAGTGGTACATCCTCATCTGCGCGGCGCTCGGCGCGATTCTGGCGGTCCTCCCGCCCCTGATCGTGCCGACTGCTTTTTCCGATCTCGATATTCTGGCCGTAGCCGTCCTGATGGTTCTCACCGTCCTGACCGTTCGCTTCCCCATCGTCGTGCGGACGGGCGTCGAACTGTTCGTGATCACCGTCCCCTACATGGCACTGGTCCTCGTCACCCCGCTGCCGCTTCTCGGCCTCGCGGTTGGGTTGCCGGCATTGGTCGGCTACCTGCTACTTCGCCCGGAGGACCCAACCGAGACCATCTTCAACGTGAGA
>JAABUS010002386.1_pt1 | contig 35800 bp, 35 predicted proteins | sample 5560161 | NCBI WGS metagenome assembly JAABUS01 (sample SAMN10711885, study PRJNA513376) | rock metagenome | isolation source: Antarctica rocks | place: Antarctica: Victoria Land, Trio Nunatak nord | collected 2016-01-04 | reverse complement strand
CCACCGCTCGACGAGCTCATTGACCAGGCTGGCCGCCAGCAGGAGCAGCGGCAGCGTGATATGCACGATCAGCCACGGCATCTTCTCCCCCGCGTAACTCAGCGCCAGCGTGATCCCCACCGCCCAGCCCACCAGAAAGAGGCGAAAGGTCAGCGCCGGGTCGGAGGCGAACGCCCGCCGCCGCGCCAGGACCCCCAGCCCCCGCCAGAGTGCCAGCGCGATCGCCGGCAGCCCCAGCCCCAGCGCCACCAGCTCGTACGGCGGCGCCAGCACCAGGAAGTAGAACCACGGCTGCTCCCCGCGCTGCACCCCCTGCTGCCCCAGCCAGTACAGCAGCGTCCCGTCCGTCGCCACCGTCCCTGTCGCCAGACCGTCAAGGCGGGTGAAGAATGCCGTCAGGAACGTTGCGACGATCGCGACCGCGAGGATGAGTCCGATCTGCAAGCCGCCCTTGTCCCGCCAGGCGTTGCGAACGGCCGCGCCGATCGTCCCCTCCTGCACGCTCCGAAATATCACCTCGACCCACCCTGCCGGGTAGCCGTCAGCGTCGGTCTCCCGCGCCCTGGGCAGGGTCAGGCGTCGGATGACCCGCCAGCATCCGACCAACGTGAGCGCGGCGACGCCGAGCAGACTCAGGACAAGTGGGTGTGTCAGGAGGTTCACATAGAAGCGCCGCTGGTTCTCGGGCGTCGGCTGAAGATCCGGGGGACCGGCGCTATTCCAGGGAATGGCAGGCAATCCGGCACCGATGCCGCCTGAGGTCAGCCGGTGGATGATGATCAGGAGGAGGCCGAGAGCCCCGCCCGCGACGAGGACCGGAACCAGTGCACGGAGTGGTCGGACCAGGAGCGACAACAGGAGCATGCCCGCGAATATCGCCACGATGGCGAAGACGATCTCATGGTTGATAGCGAGAAAGCCCAGCATGACCGCGCCGAGGATCAGCCAACGCCGTTGTGGCCGTTCGATGTAGCGGAAGATCGCGACCAGGAGGAGAAGGGTGCCGGCGACGGTGAAGGGATCGTGGCGGATGAAGCGGGTGTAGTACAGGAGTGAGGGCGAGACGAGAAAGAACAGGCCGGCCGCCAGCGCCCCGTAGCGCCCGAGATGGCGCGGGCCACGCAGCAGCCAGGGGGTGGCGACCAGAAAGACCGCGGACAGCGCGGGCATGAAGCGTGAAGCGGCGTCGGAATCGCCGAGGAGGAAGTAGACGAGGGCGTTGGCATGAAACAAAAAAGGCCCGTGCATCAGCGGATCGTGCTGAAAACCATCGCCACGGAAGAGCAGCCAGGAGTAGTAGGTGTGGATGGCCTCGTCGTGCATGAGGGCGCGGGAGCCGAGGTCCCAGAAGCGGGAGAGGGCGGTCAGCAGCAGGAGCAGCGCCCACGCCCCCTGCTCGATGGTGATGCTCGCGACGCGTCGCCGGACCGGCCTGGCGATTGGTCGCGCGATCGCCGCTGCCTCCCGACCGCCTTGCTGCCGAACAGCCGTCGATTCCATCCCCGTCTCCCCTACCCTGGCCCCATCTCAGGCGTCGGCCCTGACATTGCCTCTGAGAAGACGGAACGCCTGGCTTGCCGTTACGCGGGACACGACGAAGCCGGGTACTCGTCACACCCGGCTTCCTCGTACAATCAATGTCGCTGAGGCAGAGAGGGTTCATGGGCCGACGGGCGACCGGGAACGCCGAGGGTGCTAGCTGTCCGACCCGTCCTCGTCGACCAGGCCGAGATCGTGGGCCGCACCCTGACCGGGCTGCCCGTCGTAGTCGTCAGCCTGTTCGCCTGTCCCATCGGGCAGCAGGCCGAGGTCGATCGCCGCCTCCTGGCCCGGTTCGGGGGACGCCACCTGCTTCTCGTCGCCGCGCTGCGCCGCGGACTCGCCGGGGCGACCACCGTCGTAGGGGTTGGAGACCGTCGAGTGGTGCGGGCCGTTGAGCCGCTCACGCTGCCGGAGCCGCAGCTCGGCTTCGGCCTCGGCCAGCCGATCGGCCCGCCGGCTGACCCGCTCCTGCGCCTTGGCCAGCTTGCCGACCGCCTCGGACAGCCCCTGCCGGGTGCGCTCGACCTTGTCGACGGCCTCCTGCTCCCGCTCGACCAGCCGGCGCTCCGCCCTGGCCTCCCGCAGAAGCGCCTTGCGGGTCTCCTTCGTCATCGGCTCCGGCGCCCTGTGATCGCCGGTGCTCTCGGTCCGCTGTGATCGCTTGGACATTCAGACTCTTCCTGTCGTGGGCGGGGGCTGGATCACGACGATCGCCCAATGGCCCGTACCGCTGACAATGGACCGCGAATGGAAGTCACCCCGATGTTGGGCTGGCTTCCAATTGTTAAATCCGCGAACTGACTATTCGTGACTGACGGTTCGCCAGCCATGGTAGCACGTTCCCTGTTTATGCCGTATCTCCGGGCAACAAGACACGGCCCCGCTCGTGATACCGGGAGAATGGGCAGGCATTGCCGTCTGTGGCGTTAACATTTATCGACACTTTGGCACCGCGATCCACTCGGCGTACACTCCATCCCATCAGCACCACCGCCAGCAACTCCGGACCCGTCCTCGTCCGCCGGAGACCAGGCTGACGATACCCGCCGAGGCAACCCGATGGACAGCCAGTCATCACGCGATCCAGCGCCCGGCACCAGCACCGGTGATCGCCCGACGGCCGCCCCGGCGACGATCGTCGCGGCGCTCGATCTGGGGTCGAACACGATCAAGATGACACTCGGGCGGCTGGACGCGTCGGGCGAACTGGTCGAGTTCGGCTGGGCATCCGACACCGTCCGGCTCGGGAGCGGCGTCGCGGCGACCGGCCGTCTCGCCGACGACCGCGTCGCCGCCGCCACCGCCACGCTTGAGCGCTTCGCCGCCGCCGCCCGGGCCCAGGGCGCCACTCGACTGATCGGCGTCGCCACTGAAGCGACCCGAACCGCCGCCAACGGCCCGGACTTCCTGGACCGGGTCCGCGGCGAGATCGGCTGGGACATCCAGTCCATCACCGGCTCCGATGAAGCCGCGCTGACCTTCCGGGGGTTGTCCCGGACGATCGACACGACCGGCGGGGTCGTGATCGCCGACATCGGTGGCGGCAGCACCGAGCTGATCGTCGCGACCGACGGCACCGTCGCGTTCTCCCGCTCCTACCCGGTTGGCTCCGGTTCGCTGACCGACCGCCATGTCGCCGGGGACCCGCCGACCGCCGCCGAGATCGTCGCCTGCCAGGGCGATGCGGCCATGACTCTGGCCCCGGCCGAACTGCCGACGGACGGAGCCAGCCGGCTGGTCGCGGTCGGCGGGACGGGAACGTACCTCGCCCGGCTGCTGTCGGGTCAGTCGGCGCTTGCGATGGCGGATGTCACCCGGGTCCTCGACCAACTGACCACGGTGCCGGCCACCGAGCTGGCCGCCCGGCTGACGATTCCGGAGGCCCGTGCCCACGTCCTACCCGCCGGGATCGCGGTGATCGCGGCGATCGCCACGCGGCTGGGTGACCCGCCGATCGAGGTCGGGCCGAGCGGCATCCGGACCGGTCTGCTGCTGCGTGCCTTCGAGACCGTCCCGACCACTCACTGACCCGAATCAACCCAGCCGATCCGGCCCACCGGCGCTCGGTTGGCTGACCGATCGACCGACCAGGAGAGATTCCCGTGGCACGCGACAAGGACCCCGTTCTTACACCGGATCAGGATTTCACCTCGGCGATGACGGCCCTGATCGCCCCACGGTGGGAGCGTGTCTGGGCCGATCTCGATCGCCTCCAGCATGGCGATGACGCCGACGCCATCCACGACATCCGGGTCGCCTCCCGCCGGCTGCGGGCAGCGATGGACGTCGCCGCGCCCTGCTACCCGGCCGAATGGTACGCCCCGCTCCACCGGACCGCGCGCGACATCACCTCGGCGCTGGGCGATGTCCGGGACCGGGACGTCATCCTTGAGGCACTCGGGAAGGATCGCGAGAGCGCGGGTGATGAGGACAGCCCGGCCTTCGACGCCCTGATCGCCCAAGTCGAGCACGAGCGTACCCTCGCCCGCCGGTCGATGCGGGAGTTCCTCGCGGTGCTGGAGTCCAGCGGGGCGCGAGCGGCGACGCGGGAGCGGTTTGGCCGAACCGGGAAGGAGGCGGGACGATGAGCCGCGCCTGGCCTGTCAACGGCATCGAGGGCAACCGGTCGCTCGGCGATGCCGCCCGCCGGATCCTGGCCGTCCGGATCGCCGAGGTCTACAGCTACCGCCCGATCATCCATCGGCCGGAGGCCATCGAGCAGACCCATGCGCTCCGGATCTCGCTCAAGCGGCTCCGCTACACCCTGGAACTCTTCGGCTCCGTCTTCGGGGAGGAGGGCGAGCGGCAGACCGACCGGGTCAAGGCGCTCCAGCAGACGCTCGGCGACCTCCATGATCTCGATGTCCGGGTCCATCTGATCCACACCGAGCGGGATCGTCTGTCGGTCGGCAGGCCGAAGCGCGACCACGGCGAACCGGAGGCGATCGCTGCCGGGCTCGACCGCTATGCCGAGCGCGAGCGGACCCGACGCGGCGAGATTCATCGGCGCTTCATCGAGCAGTGGAACGAATACCAGCAGGGTGGGATGCGTCGCGACCTCGTCCGCCTGTCCCAATCCTCACCGGATGGGTCGGCGATCCCGTCGTGATTGTCTCGTATGGTCATCCTTCCGCACCACGGTGGACGTGACCGTCGTTGTAGGGGCGATCCCTTGTGGTCGCCCGGCCGCCGCCGCGGCCATCGCCGCCAGGCGAGACGGTGTTCCAGGGACGAAAGAGCCGAAGATCGCACGAGCGTTTGGCGACCATCGTCCGAGAGATGTGAATTGACTGACCCTGGCATCAGTCATTGCCCCGCGGGGCGATGGCCGCTGCGGCGGCCGGGCTCGCCAGCGCAGCGCGAGCGTCGCCCCTACAACGACGGCGCCGCGGCGACACAGCGTAGTCGCATCGAGACGGTTCACTGGTCGGATCAGTCCGCGGGCTCGGCCGACGGTGTCATGGTCCGCATCGGAGCGGCCTCCTTCGCGTAGCGGGTCGGGTGGCGCAGCGCCGTCGCCAGGTAGAACACGATCCCGATCACGACCATCGACAGGCCCGAGACCAGGTAGACCAGTTCCAGATGGCCGGTCTGCCGGGCGATCAGGCTGCCGCCGAAGGCGCCGACCGGGATGATCGACAGGCTCAGGACCTGCACCGATGCGATCACCCTGCTCATCATCCGGGGCGGGGTGATCTGCTGCCAGAGGGTGCCGAGGCAGACGTTGAACAGGATCGTCATCCCGAAGGCCAGCCCCCAGAGCGGCATCGCCAGCCAGAGGTTCGTCGTCAGGGCCAGCCCGACGACCAGCGCGCCGGCCAGGACGACGGAGACGATGGTCACGGCCGAGAACGAGTACCGCTGGCGGAGCGGCGCCGCGCTCAGGGCCAGCACGATCGATCCGGCCGCGCCGAACGCCGTCAGGATCGACAGCTCGAACTCCGACGCGCTCAGCCGCTCACTCCCGAAGGCGATGATCGTGGCCGGGACGACCGTCGTCATCAGGTTGATGAGGGTTGACATCCCGATCGTCGCCCGCATGAGCGGATGGCCGACGACGAACCGCAGTCCCTCGCGAATATCGGACAGGATCGAAGCGACGGGGGTCGGCTCGTCGTCCGGTGGCGCGTTGAACGAGCGCCGGACCGCCAGCAGTGCCGCCGCCGAGACGAGGAACGAGACCGCGTCGATGAGCAGGACCGCCTCCAGGCGGATCCCCAGCCAGATGAGCCCACCGACGATCGGAGCACCGATGACACTGGTGATCTGGTAGTTGGCCTGGAGCCGGCCATTCGCCCGGACGAGCTCCCGCTCATCGACCAGGCTGTGGACGGCCGCGAACTGCCCGGTGTCGAAGACGATGCCCAGCGTGCTGGACAGGAAGAGGAAGACGAAGATCAGCTCGATCGGGAGGACCCCGGCCAGCCCCAGGATCGGGATCGGGAGCAGCAGGACGGCATTGAGGACGTCGGATGCCACCATCAGCTTCTTGCGGTCGAGCCGGTCGACCCAGGCGCCGATCGGCAACCCGAACAGGAGATACGGCAGCATCCGGATCGCGAACGCCAGGCCGAGGCCGAGTTGGGAGCCGGTGATCTGGTAGACGAGCAGGGGCAGCGCGAAGTCCGTGACGGAGTTGCCGACGTCGGAGATGAACCGACCGCTGAAGAATAATCGGAAGTCCCGGCTGGCCACTCCGGCCGGAGCGGTGACGGTGGGCTCGGGCAACGCGGCAGGCTGGCTCACGGCGTCTCTCGCTTGGTAGGGACCAGTCAGTTGGTCCCTGGCGGCAGTGCCACCTGGCATGACGATGACGCGGGTGGGCGACGGCGACCAGGGTCGTTCCGACAGACCGGACGTTCTGGTGTCGAAGGCTACACGATCAGGCTGAACCGGAAACACACAACGAGACGATCGATTTGGACCACGGTTGGCAGAGTATATCTGACCGGTGAGCCGAACGAGGTCGGTTGCCTGCTCAGACGATCGATCGCCCGTCTCAGCCGCAACGTGTCTCAACCGCTTGGGGAACAGTTACCACGAACCAGGAATCCGGTTGCCGGGCTGTTCCGATGTGACAGGGATTACCGCTATGATCCCGCGAGACCGCTCGCCATCGACGAGACGACCACCACGGGACCGGATCTCACGTCGGGTCCAGGGAGAGCAGCACCCATGACGCCCACGCCGCGCCTCAGTTTCCCGCTCGACCCGGAGACCGCCGCCCGGATCCTCGTGTCCGTCGATGGGCTACGGGACACCCTCATCTCGACGCTCCAGGATATCGTCCGGATCCCGAGCCTCACCGGCGACGAGGGTGACGTGCAGCAGGTCGTCGCGCGGCACATGACCGAACTGGGTCTGGACGTCGATGTCTGGGCACCGGACCCGGCCCTGATGGCTCCCTATCTCGACGCGGTCGGACTGCCGGAGTCGGGATCGTGGGCCGGTCGTCCCAACGTCGTCGGGACGCTGCGCGGGAGCGGCGGCGGCCGGTCGCTGATCCTGAACTCGCACATCGATACCGTCGAGCCGGGCGACCCGGACCGCTGGACGCACCCACCGTTCTCGGGGGACTACGCTGGTGGCCAGGTCTGGGGGCGCGGCAGCCTGGACATGAAGGGCGGCCTGGCGACCAACCTCGTCGCGGTCCGCGCCCTACTGGCCGCCGGTCTGACCTTGCGGGGCGACGTCATGATCGAGAGCGTCATCTCCGAGGAGGACGGCGGGGCGGGCACGGTCGCGGCCCTGCTCCGGCCGTATCGGGCGGACGGGGCGATCATCACCGAGCCGACCCGGCTCCGCCTCGTCGCCGCGACGGGCGGCTCGTTCGTCTTCCGGATCACCGTCGAGGGGCGCGCCGCCCACGCCGCCGCGCGGAACGAGGGGGTCAGCGCGATCGAGGCCTTCAGCTTCCTCCACGCCGGCCTCCTGGACTACGAGGCGCGCCGCAACGCCGCAATCAGCCACCCACTCTACGCTCCGATCGCCAACCGGGTTCCACTCAACATCGGCACCGTCCGGGGCGGCTCATGGCCGTCGTCGGTGCCGGAATGGCTGATCGCCGAGGGGCGCGGTGGGCTGGTGCCCGGCGAATCGCTGGCGGACGTGCAGCGGGACTTCGTCGCGGAAATCCGCCGGATCGCCGATGGGCACCCCTGGCTCCGGGACCATCAGCCGGTGGTCGAGTGGATTACGGGACAATTCACCGCCGGGGAGATCCAGCCGGACGACCCGCTCGTCGGTGTCATCGGCGCGGCCCACGAGACCGCGACCGGCACCCCGATGGTCATCGAGGGGGTGACCTACGGCACCGATGCCCGCCACTTCCTCGAGATCGCCGGCATGCCCTGCGTCGTCTACGGCGCCGGCGACGTCACCCTGGCCCATCAGACCGACGAGCGGATGGACATCGACGCCCTGCTGGCGGCGACCCGGACCATCGCCCTTGGCATCGCCGCCTGGTGTGGCGCCGACGACACGATCCCATCCTAGTATCCATGGATACAAGAGATGGAACGGTGTTCGTTCGATGGTCCGCGGTGTCTGCGGACATCCACCGGAAGCATGGATGCCCTGTCCACTGATGGTCAGGGCATGTCATATCTTCGGGCTATTGATCCGACCACCCATCCGGTCGCGTAATAGCTACTGACGATAGCCCGACTGGCCCGGTCCGCTGAGCCGGTCGGGCCTCTCCGCACAACCGCGGCCATATCCCGTTACCCAACGCATCTTGATCGTCGATCGTGTCAGTGGCTCGGAAACGGTCGCCGTCACGACTCGACCAGGCGGGAAGGATCGGAGTGACGAGGCGGCGTTCCATTTCGCCGGCGACCGCGCTCATCACCTGAGCGGTCGGCGGCGGGGAGCCTATCGACAGCCGGTCGCCCGGACAGGCGACCGGCATCATGCGACATCAAGAGCTGTCTGGCAGCGTGACATAGGCGGACGCCGCGAGGCCGCCGCAGGGAGTTCAAGATGAAGGTCGCCGCCCGGAATGGTTCGATCGGCCAGGCGAATACCGATCCGGTGGCTCCGCCCCATCGCCGGGACAGCCGGCTGGCCTCGTCCGGTGCGGGCATGGTTACGGTCCCGCAGGACGGGCGGTCTGCGCGCTCCCCGAGTGCATCGCCACTCCGCGGCCGAACCCGGACGGCCACACCATCGGCGACAGTGGGTCACGTCCAGCAGGAGAGCCCGACGACGGCGACTTACCGCCGTGGCGAGCAAGTCTTCGCGCCCGGCACCGGGGAAGGACTCGTCTACATCATCCGGTCCGGCTGCATCCGGCTGTACAAAACGCTGGCCGACGGGCGCTCGATCAACGTCGGCCTGCTCGGCCCGAACACGATCTTCGCGCAGGAGGACAGATCGGACGGGCTGGCGACCGGGGCGACCGCCGAGGCGATCGTCGCCTCGACCCTCTCGATCGTCGCGGCGGGCGACCTGGCCAAACTGATCTCGGCCTCGCCGGACCTCGCCTCGGCGGTCGTGGCGGGGATGACCCGTCGCCTGACCGACCTCCAGACGCTGGTCGAGCACCTGCTGGTCCGCGACACGTCGGTCCGCCTGTCCGTGACGCTGCTGAACCTTGCCTCGAAGTTCGGCCGGCCAGCGAAGGACGGGCTGGAGGAGATCACGCTGCCCCTCACCCATCAGGGACTGGCCAACATGATCGGCTCCAACCGGGTGACCGTCACCCGCAAGCTGCTCGAACTCCAGCGCGACGGAGCGGTGAAGTCGCTTGGCCGCAACATCCTCGCGGTGGATGTTGGCCGTCTGCAGGCGTACGCTTCGGGGAGCGGTCCCGCCGATCGGTCGTCCCACGACCAGAACGGCTCGGACCCGACGGCGCCCTGAGGGTGCGTTCCGGGGAGACGGCATGGACGACGACCGCTCGGACGGGGCCAGCCCGGACGACCACACCACCGCTGATCCAAACGACGACGGTCGGATCTTTCTGACGGGCGGGACCGGCTTCGTCGGCAGCAACCTGCGGGCGGCGCTCCGCGATCGCCCGGTTCGGCTCCTCGTCCGCGACCCGGCCAAATACGAACATCTCAGGGGCCCGAACGTCGAGCTCGTCGCTGGTGACGTCACCCGGCCGGAGACGCTTCGCGGCGCGATGGACGGCTGCCGCTCGGTCATCCACCTCGTTGGGATCATCGAAGAGACCGGCTCGGGCACGTTCGAGACGATCATCCACCAGGGTACCGCCAACGTCCTCGCCGAGGCGCAGCGGGCCGGGATCGCCCACTTCATCCACATGAGCGCGATGGGGGCCAGCGACGACCCGGCCTTTCCGTACATGCAGGCGAAGTCCCGGGCCGAGACAGCTGTCCGGGCCAGCCGGATTCCCTGGACGATCTTTCGGCCCTCGGTGATCTTTGGCCCCGGCGATGGCTTCATCAACCCGCTGGCGCTGCTGGTGAAGTTCCCGGTCACCCCGGTCGTCGGCGACGGCCAGAGCCGCTTCATGCCCGTGGCCGCGGAGGAAGTCGCCGAGGTCTTCGCCGGCTCCGTCGGCGTGTCGTCCCGGTTCGGTCAGACCTACGAGCTCGGCGGCGCGAAGATCTACACCTTCGAGCAGATGCTGGACGCGATCGGCGACGAGCTGGGCAGGCATCACCCCCGGATCAGGGTCCCGGTGCCGCTGATCTCACTGGTCGTCGCCCTGTCGAAGCCGCTGCCCCGGCCGCTGCGCCCACCGGTGACCGGTGAGCAGCTCAGGATGCTCAAGACGAACAACACGACCGACCACAGCGCTACGGGAACACTCCTCGGCCGGCCCCCGATCGCCCTGGAGGACGGGCTCGGCTACCTCAGGAAAGGCTCCCGGAACCGTCCACCGGACTGACGGACCGTTCTCCGCGGAGTGGGGCGGCTATCATGGGGACGGTTGCGGAGTCGCCAGACCCGCGGATCCGCGTCGAAATCGAGTCAACTCGGGCAGCATGTTCAGATCGTCTCGACGGCGACCATTGGGTTCGGCCCGCTCGCCGGGGTTTACCTGATCGCCAGGGCGGGTTGGTCCTGCTCAGGATGGTCAAGCCCGCCGTCTTCGCCGTCCGCAACGGTGTGACCGTCTGACGTCCGGACCGGGTCGTCGAGCCGGTCGAAGTCCAGCCAGGCGCCACGACCGCGCGGCGGGAGACATGCGACACTGGAGACCATGGCCCGGAGAGAGCCGCCGCGAACCGACGGGCGCCCGACCCATCAGAGAAAGCGAAGCCGGTATGAACCGACCTCCCGATGAGCAGCGATACGCCCGAGCCCAGCGGGGACGACAGGTCCTCGGCGGCAACGAGATCGACCCGCCACAGCATCCGCTCGACCTCGCCCCGTCCGAGGGCATTATCAACCGCACCCAGATGCTCTACCTGATCGCGCTGGCGGTCCTGGTCGTAGTCGCCATCGCGCTCTACTTCACGGCTGGCGCCGGCGTGGCGAGTCCGGTCCTGTTCGTGCTGGCCCTGGCGCTCTTCCTCGGATGGATCATCTTCTAGCCGATCTTCCGTCCACCGACCGACAGAACCCGCTCACCCCGCGGCTCCGCTTCGCGTATGACGGCACTGACCCACAAGGGATATCTCCTGCATGTCCGACGACGACAATGGCCGGCCGCGCCTGCGGCTGATCGGTCAGCCGATCGGCGACGCGACCGCTGGCGACGGCGAGCCCGCCACCGGCTCGTCGTCGCCCACACCGCTTCCTGCCGCGAACCGCTACCCGGCCGGCGCCTGGTCGACCCTGCATGACCTGACCGGCCTCGTCATCCTGCTGACCGGCCACGGCGACGGCCTCGACGACGCGATCGCGACCGGGCTGGCCGACCACGGGGCCCGGATGGCGATCGCCCAGAGGGACGTCGAGCGGGCCAAGGTGACCGCCCAGATCTCCTCCCGCCCCGGCAGCCAGGGGTCGATCGCCCTCGGGATGGACTCCACGAGGGCTGAGCACGTCCGCCGCGGGATCGGCGCCGTCGAGCAGCTCACCAGCCAGCTCGACGCGCTGGTCGTCATCGTCGACCTTGGCCGGGCCACCACCAGCCGTGAGGCGGCCAGCGGCGTGTCCCTGGGCGAGATGATCCATCTCGTCCGGGCCGCCGAGCGCCGGATGGCCGTGCTGGGTGGTGGGCGGATCCTGATCGTCGCCGGCGGGACCCTGCGGGACCCGGCTGTCGGCGCGATCACGACGGGCGCCGTCGCGGAGTTCGTCCGGACGACCGCCCCCGCCTTCGCCACCCAGAACGTCACGATCAACGGCATCGTCGCCGCCCTGCCCGTCGCGGTGCTGAGCAGCCCGGCCCCATTGGCTCCAGCCGCCCTGCCGGCCGGGGCAGAGCCCGGAGCCACGGGCGAAGACACCGTCGTCGACAGCCTGCCGCAGTCGTCTGGCCCGCCGCACCTGCACGACGTCTCGGCCGGCACTGTCGATCCCGGCTACCCGGAAACGCCCGATGACGAGGCGTCCGTCGCCTCGGACGAGGTCATCGACCAGGCTCCGGTGCTCCCGTTCCCGACGCCGACCGACCCCCCGGCTGAAGCGCAACCCACCCGACGTCCGGCTCAGACGACCAGGCCGGATGACCCCGTCGTCCAGACGGCGCCGTCCGTCGCGGCCGCCGTCCTCTTCCTCAGCCCGATGACGACCGCGCTGACCGGACAGGTCATCCGGATCGACGCAAAGACCCCGGCGGCAGGCTGATCGCACCGGCGGTTCAGACCCGCCGCCGTCCGGATGTCCCGATTGGGCGTATGCTATCCAGACAGTGATCGAGATGGACGACCTCATTTGGGAGCAGCATGATGACGATCACGACCGCCGACGGCCGCAAGATCCTGCTTCGTCGCAAGGTCACCTTCACCGATGGCCGCAGCGAGATCTTCTTCACGAACGACGGGACCGGCTTCCCGCGCTTCGACGAGGCTGGCTTCGTCCTGAACTACTTCCACCGCGACGGCCGGGTCGCCGTCTTCTGCGCCCCTGACGTCAAGCGCTTCGCCGCCATCGCCGGGTAACGGTCGCCCCGGCTGCCTCAGAGCGGGCACCAGGCTGGAGAACGGGCAGGCGTGTCTGCTGGTTGAGGTGGCAAAGCGGACACATACTCAGACACTCTGGCAGTATGGCTTCAACGTCAACTCGGTCGCCGGGAATGGTCGCGTGCTGATTTCGCCCGGCGCCTTGGTATCGCTAAGGGTGTTATCTGTCGATGGATGAGAGGGGAGCGGATTCCCGGCCCTGAATCCTGCAACTTGGTCGCCGATATCCTTGGCGGCGACCTGGACATCGTCCTTGCGCTGGCACGGCACCGTCCGCTCGACAAGGAGGTTGTCTCTGAAGGCTATGAGACCCGGCTCATCGGATTGATCCGCGCCATCAACTGAAATGAAGATTGCGTTCTCAGTGTCGAGGGTGTGTCCCGAATGTAGCTAGACCCAGACAGAATGAAGGCAAAGCCATGAAGCGATTCGTGACGATGATGCTCGTGTTGTTGATATTCGCTATGCCACTTTCTACCCAGGCTGCTGAGGGGCCAACAATCGTTGACAATAACGAAGTGCCAGTCTATGTGGCTACGACTGGGCCGACTGCGCTACCCAATGCCGCTGAGGGACTTGACCTCCTCTATGCCTATGCATTCTTCAGCAGTGATGGCTATCTCAGCATCTATGGCGAAACGACCTCGAATCGCCCAACTATTTCGGCAGGACTCGTCGCGCAGATTCGCATCATGGATTCTGACGGTAATGAACTCGGGAACAACGAGATCAACTCAGTCACAGAGTACGTGTCTCCGGATAGACGCGTTCCATTCCAGGGTTCCGTCCAACTTGCCGCGTTCGATGCCACCCAACCCGGTTGGTCTGAGGGCCTCACGGTGCAAGCAGCCTTTTGTGATTTCACCTATTACGGAGGTGATCCCGAAACGAACCAGAAGGTTGAGGCTACAATCACAAATCTCTCTGTCCGATCGCCTTATGTGTATTACGATGCCAAGGTGACCAACACATCTGAGGTGCCCCTGGATGGAATGGGAGTGGCGGCAGCCTTCTATCGAGCCGACGGACTGTATATCGGAGGCTCATCGACTATTGAGCAGGTTGGGTCGGGAGCCATTGAGCCCGGCCGGTTCGACGTCACGTCGACATTCTCTTACCCCAATGGACCACTCTCTGAGCTGGCCAAAACGGATGTCTCGGCAAGTCTCCTCGTCTTCACGGCATCCACTCGAAGCGATATTGGAGGAGGGCAATGTGGCCCACAGGAGATTCCACTTCCGGTCACGTTTGTGGAATCCGCTGCCGATATTCCTACGGAACCTGTCGAGGTCGCGAGTCCCGCCGCCTAACCCGTGTCCTCGTCACCGGTGACTTCCTGGCGTCTTCACGGCGTGACGCAAGCAGGCTAAACTGCACCCAATGGGAAAACTGGTCGGCCTTGGGAGCGGCCCAGTTCCTCGCCGGGAGTACATGCACATGCCGGACATCGTGAGCAGGCATCAGGCCGAGATCGAGCGGGCCTGTCGGGAGAATGGGATTCGCCGGCTGGATCTTTTCGGGTCTGGCGCGACCGGCGGCTTTATCGATGGCCGGAGCGATCTCGACTTCTACGTCGACCTCGGCGAATACGATCGGTTCGTTGGGCGCCGCTATGCCCGGCTCGCATCCATCCTGATCCAGCTATTTGGGGATGACATCGATCTCCTCACCACGCGCGGCGTCAAGAAGACCTGGCTGCGGGACGAGATCGAGCGCACTCGGGTGCCGCTCTTCGTCGCCTGACGTGCGGGCTCGGACAGCGAACGCGTTGCGTGACGCGCTGATCGCCATCAATGGAGTGCAAAGCGTCCTCAGCACCCTGCGATATGAGTTCGGCCGGTTCGAGCGCGAAGACCTGCCCCGGTGGGCGCTGGAATGGCAGCTCAACATTCTTGGGCAGGCCTTGCGCCGCATCGATCCGGCGGATCGCACACTTCGAACCAAGGTGCCGGAGATCCGCGAGGCGATCGCCACCCAGACCGCCATGAGCAAGCGCTACGACGAGATCGACAATCAGCTCGTCTGGGCCACCGCCATGGAGGATATGGACCCGCTTCGCAAAGCTATCCAGGCGGCCCTGTATGAAGCGGGTGAACCCATCACCTGAGACTCCTCACCGTCAGCGCTGACCACATAGCCAGTTCCGTAGCATCGTCGGCATGGTGGTGAACGACTGGCTGGGTCATTCCCTCCATGGCCTCTACGCTCGGCCAGTACAGCCATGTCTCGTTGGATCAGTAACGGGCGTCCGCGGAGGCGCTGGACGCCAAACTGTTCGAACGAGCCGGCTCCCTGATCGATAGCGCCGATACAACAACATCAGAGCAAGAAACGATGAGAGATGGCGCGAGCATTCGCGCCATCTCTCATGCCCAACGAGAAGAACGCGGATTCTGTCAGCGAGAATCAGTCCGTTTAGGGAGTCCGCAACTTACCGGTTGTAGTACTCGACGATCAGCTGCTCGTCGCAGATCACCGGGATCTCTTCGCGGGGCGGGGTGTAGGCGTAGCGGGCGGCCATGCCCCCCTCCTCGAGGTTGATGTACGGGGCCGGCTGGGTCTCGATCCGCAGGTCGTTGAAGATCCCCATCGCCTTGCTGCGCTCGCGGATGGTGACGATGTCGCCCGGCTTGAGCTGCATGGACGGGATGCTGGCCTTGCGGCCGTTGACGCGGAAGTGGCCGTGCGTCACGAACTGGCGGGCGGCGAAGATCGTCGGCGCCAGGCCGGAGCGGAGCACGATCGCGTCGAGGCGGCTCTCGAGGAACTGGAGCAGCAGGTCGCCCGTGGGTCCCTTGCGCTTCACGACCCTGGTGTAGGCGCCCTGGAGGTACTTCTCGCTGACGTTGTACTGGAACCGGAGCCGCTGCTTCTCCAGCAGCTGGGCACCGTAGTCCGAGCGGCGGCGACGGCGATTCTGGCCGTGCTGCCCCGGGCCGTACGGCCGGTTGCGCATGTACTTCTGCGCCTTCGGTGTCAGAGCGACACCAAGGGCGCGGGACTTCTTGACCTTCGGGCCGGTGAAATTCACGGAGGTACTCCCTCGGCGATGCCCTGACATCGCATGGTTTGCCGCGTCTCGCTGCCGGGCGACTGGCGCCCTGATAGTGGCAGCGTGGTGATCATGGCGTCGCCCAGGGTCCCGGGACCGGATGGGTCTGTCGGGGACTGGCGACGCACGCGAGACACAAACGGAGCACAGCCCACCGAACGGCGGCTGTGCTCACCTGATCACCGGTGGATGATCGTTCAGGATCGCCCGGCCTGTCAAGCGCCGCTAGCGTGATCAGTGATGCCGGATCGAGGAGACGCGTCTGTTCCACCACCATCCGGGCGACGGAGCAGACGCGCCCAGTCGGCTCAGGCGTCCCCGGTCCGGGGAACCAGACGGAGGCTGAAGCCGATGTAGCCGACGTCGCCGTCAGGACGCCGGATGAACGGCAGGGGAATCGCCTGCCCCAGGACCGTCAATGCGGCCACGTCCGGACCGACCAGCTCGACCGGCAGGTCGCTGGGGAGTTCCTGGCCGACCGCCGGCTCAAACGCTTCCGGTAGGGTGATGGTCTCGATTTTCATCACCAGCCCGTCCCCCTGCGGCGCGATGGTGAACACCGCGTCCGGCCGCTCGTACCGCCCCACATAGGCAGCTGTATCGACCGACCCCATGACGGGCGTCGAGGCGGGCGTCGCCGACACGGGCGTCGCGACCGGCGTCGCCGGCGAGGCTGTCTCGGAGTCACCGCTGGGCGCCAGGAGGGGCGCCAGGGCCGGATACGCCTCGGCGGCGGTGGCGAAGGCCGCGGCGGCCGCTGCGGCCCCGCCCGGCGCGGCGTTGGTCAGGATGGTGATCGCGAGGCCATCGGCCGGCAGGAACCAGAAGTCGGTGTGGTGGCCGAACGTGTCGCCGGAGTGGGACACCAGCTTGACCCCACCCTGCTCCTGCACCAGCCAGTTCATGCCGATCGAGAGGCCGGGGACGCCGGGGACGGGCTCCTGGCTGGTCTGCATCAGACCCAGGGTGTACGGCGAGAGCAGGCGCTGGCCCTCAGCCGTGCCGTCCCCGAGGTGGAACCGGGCGTAGCGCATCAGGTCGCGGGTGGTCGACCTGAGACCGCCCGCGGCGTCGATGCTCCGCGGCAGGTCGAGCGTCTGGTCCTGCAGGACACCGTCATAGTCGGCGTACGACCGCGCGTACGATCCCGTCATGACCTGATCCGGGTCGAATGTGGATTCGGCCATCCCGAGCGGATCGAGTACGAGGTCCGAGATCGCGGCCCGGTAGGTGCCGCCAGTCACGGCCTCGATGATCTGCCCGAGCACGAAGAAGCAGGTGTTGTTGTAGCTGAAGAGGGCGCCGAGCGGCGAGAGTTGCGGCAGCCCCGGCATGACCTCATCGACGAACCGGGCTCCGGCGTCGTCACCGGAACCGGTGTCGACGAAGAGGTCGCCATACCACCCTGCCGTGTGGGTGAGCAACTGGCGGACGGTGACCCGCTCGGAGACGGACGCGTCGGCGACGCTGAAGGTGGGCAGATAGGTCCGGACGGTGGCATCGATGTCGACGAGCCCCTGATCGACCAGCCGCATGATGGCCGTCCCGGTGAACGTCTTGGAGAGCGAGCCGATCTGGAACAGGGTCTGGTCGCCGACCGGTTCGCCACCCGCGACGTCGGCCAGCCCGAAGGTCGCGTGCTCCTCCCGGACGTCCGCCATGATGCCGAGCGCCGCCCCCGGCAGGTTCACCTGCGCCATCGCCTCCGCCAGCGCCTCGGCGACGGCCCGGAAGGCCGGCGACGCATCGTCCGCGACGACTGATGTCACCGGAGCGGGCGTCGCGGCTTGCCTCCGGGCGGCCATCGGCACCGGCGCCGCGGCGGCTTGGGGCGACCAGGGCCCCAGCACGCGGTCGATCGCGGTGATGGAGCTGGCGGCGGCCGTCAACTCGATGAGCCGGCGGCGGGACAGCCGTGACGTTGCGAGATCCGATACAGTCATCTGTTCTCCTTCTTCTGGCGACGTGAGCGGTGCCTGATGCGGTTCGATGACAGGGTGGCTCCGCCGCTTCTGCTCGATGATCGTTCACGTCATCGCTTCCGGCGCCGGCGCGGCGGCGGGATCGATGACGGGAACGAGACTATCGGGTTGGCCACCCGGGCCGCATCCGCATCGAGCGGGAATCGTTCCTCATCCTGACGACGGACTCGCGGCGCTGGAATCTCCATCGCCGGGATGAGGAGCACCGCCGGGCGGTTGGCTATGATTGAACCATGCACTCGCGATCCGCAACCTCGCTCTGGGTGATCCTCGACCGGCGACCCGCCCTGACGGATGCCGTCATCGCGGTGGTGCTGGCTGCCCTCGCGACGGTCTGGCTCTGGCTGCAATGGCCACCCGACCGCCTGCCCGCCACCCCACTCACGGCCGGGCTCGGTCTGCTGCAGGGTCTGCCGCTGGCGTGGCGCCGCAGCCGGCCCCTGACGGTCCTTCCGATCGTCACGGCCGGGACGATCCTCTACGGTCTCGCCGGCGGGGCCGACACGACCTGGACCGCGAACGCCTGGCTTCTGGCCGCCTACACGGCCGGGGCCGATGGCATCGGCCGCTGGCGGGATCCGATCCGGCTCGTGGCGACGATCACCTTCCTGGGTTACGTCGCCTGTGAGGTCTTCATCCTTCTACCAACCGAGGATCCTGGCCCGCTCTCGACCGAGGGCACGGTCCTGCTCCCGCTCTTTGCATTCGGTGGAAGCGCGGCCATCGCGATCTGGATCTGGTGGTTCGGAGACGAGACACGGCTCCGGCACCAGCGGGAAGCGGAGCTGGCCGAGCGGACGGCCCAGCTCGAACGGCAACGCGAGGTCAACACCCGGCAGGCGGTGAGCGACGAGCGCGTCCGCATCGCCCGGGAGGTCCACGACGTCGTCGCGCATCACGTCAGTCTGATGGGACTCCAGGCCGGCGCGGCCCGCCGCGTTCTCCGGCGACGGCCGGACACGGCCGAGGAGGTGCTCTCGGTGATCGAAGCGAGCAGCCGGGAGGCGGTGCGTGAGTTGCACCGGCTGGTCGGATTCCTCCGCCACGATCAGGACGTCGACACGCTCGCCCCGCTGCCTGACATGAGCCAGTTGCCGGAGCTGATCCGCCGCCTCGGCGAGGGCGGTCTGCCGGTCGACCTGATGGTGACCGGGGACGTGCGGCCTCTGCCACCGGCGATCAACCTCTGCGGCTACCGGATCGTCCAGGAGGCGCTCACGAATACCCTCCGCCACGCCGGTCCGGCGACGGCGACCGTGAACATCCACTATGGTCGGGAGTTCCTCGACATCGACGTCCGCGATGATGGCCGGGCGGCAACGGCCGGAAGCCTCGGCCCAGCGTTGGGCAACGGTCTGACCGGAATGCGGGAACGGGTCAACCTGCTGAGCGGCCAGCTCCGGATCGGTCCGGATGTTGGCGGCGGCTACCGGGTCGTTGCTCGCCTGCCGATCGGAGGTCAGCGCTGATGCCGATCCGGGTGCTGCTCGTCGACGATCAGGCGATGGTCCGGGCCGGTCTCCGCCTGATTCTCGAGTCCGACCCGGACACCGACATCGAGGTCACGGGTGAGGCCGGGGACGGACGACAGGCCGTCGCCCTCGCCACATCGCTTCGGCCGGATGTCGTGCTGATGGATGTCCAGATGCCGGTCATGGACGGGATCGCCGCGGCGCGGCAGATCATCGAGGCGCTCGGGGATCAGGCACCCCGGATTCTGGTCCTGACGACGTTCGAGCAGGACGATTACATCTTCGCCGCACTCCGGGCCGGGGCCAGCGGCTTCCTGCTCAAGAACGCGCCGCCCGAGGACCTGATCGAGGCGGTCCGGATCGTCGCCGACGGAGACGCCCTCCTGGCACCGTCCGTGACCCGGCGGATCATCGCCGAGTTCGTTCGCCAGCCTGCCCCAGTCCGTCAGCCGGTCACGACCCAGCGGCTGACGGACCGGGAGATGGAGACGCTGCGTCTGCTCGCCCGTGGGCTGAGCAACGCCGAGATCGCGCGGGACCTGTTCGTCAGCGAGGCCACCGTCAAGAGCCACGTCTCCGGCGTACTGGCGAAGCTGGGGCTCCGGGACCGCGCCCAGGCCGTCGTCTTCGCCTATGAGAGCGGTCTGGTCCAGCCTGGCCGCCCAGACCAGTAGCACTTGGCTGACCGGCACCTCGGGGCCTTCTCCCGAGTCCGGAGAGGACTCCTGGTCCTACGAGTCCGGGCTGTCGATGATCGACCGAAGGTGCGCTCGCGCCGCCTGACCGGACTGATCGGACTGGCCCCTGACGTACCGGGCGCCATGCAGGATCAGACTCTTGAATCCAGACCAGCGTTCGGGACGCATCGTAGAACGCCTTCCGGCGCTCGTATCCGTCGTCCAGCCGGACATGACCCTCGTACGCCCGCATGAACGCCGCCCAAAACGCCGGCGCCTGACTGCGGAAGTGTGCCAGTTCCGTTCGCATGAGAACGACCTCATTGTGCCCGACGATCGACTCCTCGACATCGAGGACTCCGGAGACGGCCCTATCGTGAATGATGATATTGCCACGGTGCAGATCCATGTGGAGCAGCCGCGGAGTAACGTCGATATCCAGAAGCATCTGATGTCGATCGAACCAGAGCCGTACCGGCTCGACAAGATCATCGAAACCGGTGCCGGCCATGAGACGCAGCCGCGACGCGACGAATGCGGCGTGCAGTTCCGACCACGTCGCGAACGGACCCGGAGCCAGCCTACCCGGACGTGACTGCAGTTCGTGAACGGGCCCAACGTCGAGACCATTCTGTGTCGCAAACACATCGCCGAACCGGTCGAACGTCGTGGAATGCAACCGCCCGAGGCAATCGCCCAACTGAGAAGAGATCTCAGCATTCTAAGCGGTCGAGAGCGCCGCGAAGACGCGCGACCTGGGCTCACCGGGCAGCCGCTCAGCGAGTGAGAACGCGACCGGAACCCATTTCCGGGAGACATCACTGACACGGACGACGGCAGCCGGAATGCCAATGGTCCGCAGGTGCGCCGAGAGCGCGGCTTCCTTCTGAATCTTCCAGTCGCTCGACCGGTCTTCGACGACCCGCAGGACGAGGTCGTCACCGGTCGTCGTGAGGAAGAAGACCCGGTTCACGATGCCATCGTCCGCCTGGTCGATGCGGATCAGTTCGCGGCCGGGCGCATACGCCGAAAGGATGGCTCGGACCTGCGCCTCATCGATGGTGCTCACGGTCCCCGCCCCTTGATGAGCGCGTCCGGACACGCCGCTTCAGACGGCCCGCATCGCCAGGCTGGCGTTGATCCCGCCGAAGCCGAAGGCGTTGTTGAGCAGGTGCGTCACCCGCTGCTCGCGGCCGCCCGGCGGGATGATGTCGAGGTCGCAGGCCGGGTCGAGATCGACGAGGTTGGCGGTACCGGGCAGGTGGCCCCGCTCCAGGGCCAGGGCGCAGATCGCCGTCTCCATCGCGCCGGTCGCCCCAAGCGCGTGGCCGTGCAGCCCCTTGGTGCCGCTAACGGAGATCCGGTCGGCCTGGTCGCCCAGGGCGATCCGGATGGCCCGGCACTCGGTCGAGTCGTTCAGGACCGTCGACGAGCCGTGGGCGTTGACGTAGTCGATCGCCTCGGGTTCGAGCCCGGCCGCGGTCAGGGCGGCGGTCATCGCGGCCGCCGCCTGGGCGCCATCCGCCCGCGGCGCGGTCATGTGATAGCCGTCGCTGGTCGTGCCGTAGCCGACGAGTTCGGCGTAGATGTGGGCATCACGCGCCTCGGCGTGCTCGAAGGACTCCAGCGTCAGGACCGTCCCGCCCTCGGCGATGACGAAGCCATCCCGTCCAACGTCGAACGGCCGGCTGGAGGTCTCCGGGTCGTCATTGCGCGTGCTGATGACGTGGATCATGGCGAAGGCGCCGAAGGTGAGCGGCGCGAGCGGCGCCTCGGCGCCGCCGGCCAGCATCACTGAGACGCGACCGTCCTCGATCAGTCGGGCGGCCTCCCCGATCGCGATCATCCCGGCCGCGCAGGAGTTGCCGTTCGAGAGTGACGGTCCGGTCAGGCCGAGCTCGATCGTCACGTTCGACGACGCGGCCCCACCGAAGACGGACAGCGCCAGCAGCGGGTTGACGTGGTGCGGACCGTTGACGACATAGGACTCGTGCTGCTCCTCGGCGAAGGCGATCCCGCCCAGCGCCGAGCCGACGTAGATGCCCGCCCCGTCACGGGCGACGTCCTCGGCCGCCAGACCAGCGTCCTCGAGGGCCATCTGGGAGCAAACCAGCGCGAACTGGGAGAACCGGTCCAGCCGCCGGGCCCGCTTGGCGGTCATGTAGTCGAGCGGGTCGAAGGCGACCTCGGCCGCGACCTGGCTCGAGAAGGGCGAGGGATCGAAGCGGGTGATCCGCCGGACGGCCGACTCATTGGAGCGGACCCCCGCCCAGAGGGCTTCGACACCGGTCCCGATCGGGGTGATCGCGCCGATGCCGGTGATGGCGACGCGATGCTTCACGGTCGGGGCCTCCCGTCCGGATCGAGACGCTCGTTCCGGTCCTCGACGATGCCCTTGATCGTCTCCAGGGTCTGGCCGGCGATCGCGCCGACGAACTGCGGGCCGATGATGTGATCGGCGATCGGCCGGCCCACCAGCGGCCACGGTGGCGTGAATTCGTGGTCGATCGTGACCCGGACCCCGCCGTCAGCCGGCGCGAACGTCCAGGCGACGTCCATCCCCTTCGTCACGCCCCAGACGTGGACGAAGCGGATCACGGGCGTCAGCCCGTCGCGCTCGACGTCCTGTGTCGCCCGCCAGCGGACCGGGATCCGGCCCCGCCGGGCCGCCATCTCGACGGTCTTGTGATCGCCGCCGCCGGACAGCAGCGTTACCCAGCGGTAGTGCGGGAGGATGATCGGCCAGCGCTGGGTATCGACCGCGAGGGCTACTATGCGCTCCAGGTCGCCATGCATGGTGACCACGTTCGCGGTTCTCATCTCTGGTTCCATCTACCTCTTGTCGGCGCTGTTTGAAGGCACTGTCCGTAGGCGCTAACTGTAGTCCACGACTCAGGGACGCAACAGCCGCGCCAGAAAGACCGGCGACAGCGCCTGCGTCGCCGGGCGGAAGTTCCCGAGCACCCCGCTCAGGGTGAGGCCGAGTTCCTCGCGCCGGGCCAGGCGGTCGGTCACGTAGTTCATCAGCGGCGGCGTGCTGATGAACCCCTGGACGATCCAGCAGACATCGCGCTTGGCCATGAAGGCCCGCCGCCGTGCCGTCCGGTAGGGCCGGAGCGCGTCGCCGGAGACATCGCCATTCCGAAGCGCGGCACTGACGACCGGAGCCGCCAGGTGCGCCCCGCGAAGTGCCTCGTAGATCCCCTCGCCGGTGAATGGATCGAGGAACTGGGCGGCGTCCCCCACCAGCAGGTAGCCGTCGCCCGTCGTGTGGCGGGCCCGCCGGGCCATCGACCCGACGCCCCGAATGGTGCCGACCCGCTCCGCGCCCTCGAGCTTCCGGGCGACCGCCGGCAGGTCCCGGAGCGACGCCATGAAGAACTCGTCGATCGACCCGGTTCGCCCTTCGACCGCCCGGACGTCGGCGACCACGGCGACGTTGGTCAGCCCGTCCTCCAGCGGCGCCAGTCCAGCGTAGGCGTGCTGGCCGATGTGCATCTCGCCGAAGCGGTCGAGGTCCCGGACGCCGCGATAATGGGCGACGAGGCCGGTCTTGTGCGGCCAGCGCGGCGACGTGTCCTGGCCGAGCTCGCGCGAGACGACGGACCGGTGCCCGTCGGCGCCGATCACGATCCCCGCCCGGATCACCTCCCGGCTGCCATCGATCGTGGCCTCGACTCCGACGACGCGGCCGTCCTCCTGGATGACCTTCCGGACGTGGGCCCGCTCGCGGACATCGACGCCGGCCGCCTTCGCCCGGTCGATCAGGAGATGATCCAGCCGGTAGCGGGAGAGACCCAGCGCCGCCCGGCCCGGTTCGGCCCGCTCGTAATTGGCGACGAAGTGCTGCCCGCCGGGCGCGTGGACGAGCATCGCCTCCATCCGGTGCGCCCCAGCGGCCATGATCTCGCCGCTCATCCCCATCTCGTCGAGCAGGGTCGCGCCGGCCGGATTGATGTATTCCGAGCAGGCCTTGTGGCGCGGGAAGCTCGCCTTGTCCAGCAGCAGGACACGGTGACCGGCGGCGGCCAGCCCGGCGGCAACCGCGCTACCGGACGGCCCACCGCCGACGACGATCACCTCGACGTCTTGCCCGTGGGAGCCCGTGGATCGTTCGGCGTCACTGGTCATGGTCGCGCTCCCGTCCTGACCGCGGCCATCCGGAACCAGCGGTGCGTGGTGATCTTCGCATCTTCGATCCCGGCTTGCCGTAGAAGTGCGGAAAGCTCGTCGACGGTGTAGGCCCGGCGGACGGACAGCGGTGCGTCATTGCGGGTGAGCCGGTTCCGCGTCGTCAGCCGGGCCGCCACCCAGGCAGCGACGTAGCCGAGCCGGCCCCGGCGGAGGTCGTTGAGGATGAAGCCGCTGACGGCGAGACGGTCCATCTCCCGCAGGACCCGTACTGCGTCGTCCGGCGGGAAGTGGTGCAGTGACAGCGAGCAGAGGACGATGTCGAAGCTCCCGTCCGGAAGCGGCACCTCGCGGGCGTCGTACTCGGCAAGGGTGATGTCAGGCCGACCGGCGACCTGCTTCCGGGCCAGGGCGAGGATGGCGCCCGAGTAGTCGCTGGCGACGATCGCGACCGGGCGCCGTCGCCGTCCGGCCCAGCGCGAGATCGCCAGCGGGATGTCCCCGGAGCCGGTCGCGAGGTCGAGGATCGTCGCCGGCCGGTCGGAGGGGACGGCGGCGAGCAGCGCCGGCAGGTGGCGCAGGACGGTCGAGGTCCCGCCGAGGAGCTGGTTGACGCGCTCGATGTCGCGGAAGTTCCCGGCAAGCTCCACCGCGTCCGGCAGGTCGCCGTCGAGCAGTTCCTCCCGCTCGCTCCGGGGCAGCGGGGTCAGAACCGTGTCCCGCCAGCCGCGAAGGACCTGTACTGCCTGAGACATGCGGCCCTTCCACGTCATTCGGTCACTCGCGACCAGCCATCAATCCGTCCGTCTGACTGCCCACACGATGCAGGTTGGTGGCCAGTGAATCGACCGAAAACGGGCCATCGTCCGACCACGGACCGATCAGAGTAGTGTAACTGGCAGCACATGCCGCCGACGGCTCCAAAGCGGCAGCGGCGTCCAGAACTCAGGCGAGTCAGCCGTCCCGTCGGGTCAGAGACCGACCAGGGCGATCGTCCAGCCGACGCCCAGCGCGACCGCGCCAGCCGCGATGCACGGGAAGCAGGCCATCGTCGCCAGCCGCTGGTCGATCCGGGACTGCGCGGCGTTCACCGCGACGAGCAGCGCGGCGACTCCAGCGGCCACCCGGACGGGGCCGGAGTTGCCGGTCAGCCACGGCGCCAGGGCGGCGGCCAGCACCGCCGCCAGGATCAGTGCCGCCCAGCAGACCCGGTGCGCCCACGCCTCCCCCAGCACGACGGCCAACGTCCGGACGCCAGTCGCGCGGTCGGCCGCGACGTCGGGCAGCGACTGCGCGATCTGAACGGCGACGACGGCGGCGGCCCCGATCGGGTAGATCGCGAACAGGCCGGGCTGAACGGTACTCAGCGCGGTCCAGACCCAGATCGGCAGCAGCGGCAGGGCGATCAGGTAGGGCACCCACGACCAGACCGTGCGCTTGAACCAGAGGCTGTAGGCGACGCCGGCGCCGGTCCCGAGCGCGCAGAGAAGGAAGGCGTCGAGCCCGAGCCAGACGCTGAGCAGGGCCATCACGGCGACGCCGCCGTAGGTCACCGCCCGCGCCCCCCGCCGCGAGACCAGTCCGGACGGGATCGGCTTGGCCGGCTTGGAAACGGCATCGAGATCGGCGTCGACCAGCTCGTTGACCGCTCCGATCGCGAGCTGCCCGCCGAACATCGCCCCGAGCAGGAGCGTCATCGTCCCCAGCCCCGGCCAGCCCCGCGCCGCGACCAGCGCGAAGGCCGCCGTCGCCACCATGACGACGACGATCGGGACCGCGTGCGGGAGGACGAGGTAACCCCGCACGACCTGGCGAAATGTGGGGCGCAGGGCGTACGTCATGGGCGGATCATGGAGCATCCGCTGGAACCCGTCAACGGTCGATGATGAAACGCCGTGACCGGCGGTCAGGACCGGCCCAGTCGGTCCTCCAGCGCGGACCGCCACATCGCCGCCAGAGGCTCGACGGCGAGGACCCGCTCGATCTCCCGCGGGGAAGCGCCGGGCTGGCTGGCCCGGTGGGCATCGAGGATTGTCACCCCGGCCGGGTGCCGCTCGACGATGAGGATCGGCCCGGCGACGGGGACGGTGCCTGGCCGTAGCACCCGCAGGTACCAGCCGGTCCACCCGCTCTCGGCCATCCGGCGGCCAACGGTGGGGTACCCGGTAATCATCGCCAGCTTGTAGCAGGGCGAGCGGGGCTGGCTGACCTCGAGCAGCGCGTCGCCCCACGACCAGAGGTCGCCGATCCGCGTATCGCCCTCGTCCACGCCGGCGATGGTCAGGTTCTCGCCGAACGTTCCCGCCGCGAAGGCGGTCCCGAGATTCCCGTTCCAGAGGGGCAGGTGGTTGGCCGGGTAGACGTAGACCGCCTTGTCCGGCCCACCATGGACGGTCAGGTCCGCCTGCCGGTCACCGGCGAGATTGAGTTCGGTCAGGTATAGCTCATCAGCCGCGACCGGCTGCTTCGCGATCGCGCTGCGCACCTGCTCACCTGAGCGCCGCGTGCCGATGGTATGGGGCTGGGCGACCCGAACCGACTGGAGCGCAATGCGATCGGTCAGGTCGAGTCCATCGCCGGGCGATTCCATGGGACGCTCCTGTGGGGCTGCGCCGCAACGCATGCCAGGGTCGGGGACGCCAGACGATAGCATGGTCGTTCCATAGCGTGCGGATTCCTCTCTGGGATGAGTAGATTCGGCGGGTGGCCACGAAGCCTATCCTCCATGGAATCCGCGAGACGGGCTGCAATCAGGGACACCATACCGGCAATCATGAAAGAAGCGAAGACAGAGGTCAGCGTCATCGTCGATCGGCAGGCATCGACCAGCTTCATGATATCGGCCCGGGCCGGCCTCGTGCCGCAGGTCTCGACGGTGATGAGCAACGCGTCTCACCGCACACTATTGTCCCTGCTTCTCGACCAGGTAGCTCATCCTGCTCATGCCGGTGATCGGCTGCTTCACTGATTGCCTCAACCACCGCCAAGGCCATCACGCCTCTACCCCACCGGCCTGGGCCCTCGCCTCCTTGCCAGCCCGCAACGGGCCCTGGGAACTGTCCGGCAGAAGATGGCGTGACGCGAGAGAATGGCCGCGACCGATGGCGCCCTGGATTTCGGACTGCGAGGCCGCCCCTGAACGACCACGTTCCCGCTCGGGCCGGATTGCGCGGCCGCCTGCCGATCACCGACGGCAACCGGCGCTGGTGGATCGTCGCGGCGATGGCGCTGCCGCTGTTCATCTCCAACGTCGACTTCTTCGGCGTCGGCGTGGCGCTCCCCGCCCTCGGGCGTGATCTCCACGGCAGCACCACGACCCTCCAGTGGGTCGTCAACGCCTTCGGTCTCGCCTTCGCGGCCCCGCTCGTCGCGGCCGGTCGGCTCGGCGACCTGCGGGGCCGGCGGCTGATCCTGCTGATCCTGCTGATCGGACTGGCGCTCTACGCCGTGGCTTCGGCGGTCTCCGGCGGCGCCCAGAACGACACCGTCACGATCGCCGCCCGGGCCACCCAGGGGCTGGGTGCGGCGCTGTTCTTCGTCAATGCCCTCTCGATCGTCAGCAGCGCCTTCCCGCCAGCCCAGCGCTACCTCGGCCTCGCCGTCTGGAGCGGCGCCGGCGCCATCGGCATGTCACTCGGTCCGCTGGTCGCCGGTGCCCTGACCGACAGCCTGTCCTGGCGCTGGTTCTTCTGGCTCAACATCCCGCTGGCGCTGGCCGCCATCGCCCTCACCCTGCTCGTCGTCCAGGAATCGAAGGCGCCGGACGCCGACCCCCGGCTCGACCTGCCGGGCTTCGCTACGCTGACCGGTGGACTCGTGCTGGTCGTGCTGGCGATGCAGGAGGGAGACACAGCCGGCTGGACGTCACCACTGGTCGTCGGTTCGGCGGTCGGCGGCGTCGCGCTGCTGGCCCTGTTCGTCTGGATCGAGGGCCACGTCGCCAGCCCGTTGCTGGACCTGCGGCTGTTCGCCGGACGGAGCTTCCTGCTCGCTTCCGGGATCTCGGTCCTGGCCAACTACGGGTTCGGCGCGCTGATCGTCATCCTGACCATCTATCTTCAGCACGCCCGTGGGTACTCGGCACTCGGCGCCGGCGTGATCTTCCTCGGGCTGGCCGTCCCGTACGCGGCGCTGTCGCCGTTCGTCGGCCGGGTCGTGACCGCGATCGGCATCCGGTTGCCGCTGATCGCCGGGATGGGTCTCATTGCGGTCGCCTTCGGGACGCTGACCTTCACCGGGCCGGCCAGCCGCATCGAGCTGATCGTGGTCGCCCTGGTGGTCTTCGGCGTCGGTCAGGCCTTTGCCTACAACGTCGCCGGGGCGGCGGCGATGGCGGCCATCCCGGACGAGCAGGCCGGCGCGGCGTCGGGTGTCCTCAATACGCTGCGCGAGTTGGGTCCGGTGATCGGGGTCGCCGTGACCGGCGTGCTTTTCAAGGACCTCGAGAACGCCCGACTGGCCACACTCCTGACCCCCTAGGACGGGCTGTCGGACCAGGTCCAGCCGGGCGAGGTCGCCGGGCTGCTCTCGGGGTCGCCGGCCGCGCAGGCCGAACTGACCTCGCTGGCCGCCGGCACGGTCGCCGACATCGAGGCGATCACCCGCGAGGCGCTCGCCGCCGGCTTCGACGGCGCCATGCGCTTCGCCTTCCTGATCGGCGTCGTTGGCCTGGTCACCGCCCTGTTCGTCCCGGCCGGCGGCAATGCCCGCCGCTTTCGCCCGATGCGCTTCGTCCCGCTCCTGAGTACGCTCCGGGTCCGGCGCCGGATTGGCTGATGGGCGACCAACGCCTAACGCCGGAGAGGTCAGGAGGGCAAGGGTGAGCCCACCCACTGCGGTCTCGCTGCTCATCGGCGGACGGACCCGACCGTCCCGCTCGTTCGACGGGATCCAGTCACTAACGCGGACTCACCTTGGTGGCGGACCGCCATTCGGGCCGAGGAAGGGGCACCGATCATCATTGGCCACCGGGACAGGATCGCGAACCGGACCCCTTCCAAACGCTGAAGGGGCCCTCGGTCTTGCGTGTCCAGAGTTGAATGCCAAGGCGGTCGAGCTTCGACGAGTGCCGAACGACAGTATCGAGTCCACTCCGCATGACGATCTCCATGCGATCTCGACACCCGGACCACGAGACGCACAGGTGGCTGCTCGAACCTGTAAGGGAGGATAGTGATCGTGGACAGTGACCTGGAAGAAAAGGCGCGACCAACCCTTGCCTGTGTCGAGCCAATGAGCGTGTCGTTCAGTACGCTGGCCAGGCAAATCCCGTCCGGCCCTCATACCGGCTGCGACATCGCTCCACCACGAGCCCACCAGGCCAGGCGGCGTTCCGCTATCCAGAGGAAAAGACCACGTTGACTTGTTCCTCGAACGCTTCGCGCACCTTGCCCGATGAGCGCGTCATCCAGGTCATCTCAGCGATCGATGAGCACCGGCAGGAGCTGGTCCAGATCGCCCAGCGTCTGATCCAGATTTCGTCTGAGAACCCCAGACTGTCCGACCGCACACCGGGCGGTGAGTCTCACGTTCAGGATTACGTTGACACGCTGTTGCCCGGGATCGGTGCGACGACTGATCGCTGGGAGCCGCTGCCGGGGCGCCCGAATCTCGTCGGGACAGTCCCTGGCTCAGGTGGCGGACGCTCTCTCGCCCTCAACGGCCATGTCGACGTCGTGCCCGCCGGCGATCGAACCGACTGGTCCTTTCCTCCCTATGCCGCCGAGATCCATGACGGCATGATCTACGGTCGGGGCGCACTCGACATGAAGGGGGGCTCGGGACTATGCTCTTCGCCGCCCTGATCCTGAATCGACTGGACATCCAGCTGGTGGGTGACCTCTTCCTCGAGTCGGTGATCGACGAGGACACCGGCGGCCCCGGTACCCGTTCGACGATCGAGCGTGGCTACCGACCGGACTTCGCCCTCGTCGTCGAGCCAACCACCGGTCTGGCCATCATGCCGGTCGAAGGTGGCTCGAGTGGCTTCGTGTCACGGTGTCGGGCGTCTCGGGGCACTCGGCCTTCCGGTACAGGAGCGTCCACGCCGGTGGGCAGGTCATCGCGGTCAGCGCCTTCGACAAGGGTCTCAAGATCGTCAGTACGGTGGCGGAGCTCGAACGGATGTGGGCCAACCGCAAGGTCCACCCGCTCATGCCGGCCGGGATCACGACGATCAATGTCGGCGCCATCGCGGCGGGTTCCGGTGGTGGCGCCAACGGGATGCCGAACGTCATGACCTCCGTGTCATCGTTGCCGGACTACTGCGCGATCGATCTCAGTCTGAAGTTCCTCCCGTCCGAGAACACGACGGATGTCCGGGCCGAGTTCGAGGCGTTCGTCCATCACGTCTGCCAGACCGATGACTGGCTCCGTGAGCATCCGCCAACGATCGGGTGGGGGCTGAACGGCGTCTCGTTCCCCCCGGCGAACACCCCGGCCAATCATCCGGCCCTGGATGTCCTCCGGGCGAGCCTCCGTGCCGTCGGAGCCGAACCGGCCACGCTCGGATTCGAAGCCGTCAGCGATATCGCCTGGTTCGGCGAAGCCGACATCCCGGCGGCCCTCTGCGGACCGGGCGAAGGCGGCGGTGCGCACGGTCTGGACGAACACGTCTCGGTCGCCAGTCTCGTGCAGGCGTCGAAGGCGATGGCGCTCTTCATGATGAGCTGGTGCGGACACGATGCCTGAGCTGTTGCCGCCTGTCCGTCAGCGGCGTGAGGCAATCGACCGGATCGTCATGGAAAGGATCGCCCGGTGACCACGCCTTCGAACGATCGTCCCCGCACCGCCGATGCCCTCCTGGGTCGGCTGGAGGCGGACGGGATCGAGCGGTTGTGGGTCGTCTATCACGATTACCTCGGTCGCGCCGGCGGCAAGATCATCCCCAGGGGGAGATTCCGGAGCGCGGTCAGCGGTGGCGTCGTCTTCGCCAGGGCCAACCTGGATTTCGATCATCACGATCACCAGGTCGAGGGCGCTGACTACCTCGCCGACTCCGGAGACTTCCTGGCCGTCCCGGATCCGTCGAGCTACGGGCGGCTGCCCCAGTTCCCGGCGACGGCCCGCGTCCAGGCGTTCATGCGCCAGGACGACGGTCTGGCCTGGGATGGCTGCCCACGGACGCGGCTCGTCGCGATGGTCGATTCGCTGCGGGACGAGGGCTATGCCGTCATGGCGGCGTTCGAGCCCGAGTTCTACATCGTGCGCCGTGACGAACGGGGCGACCTGCATCCGGTCAACACCTCACCGATGTTCTCCGCTGCCGGTCTCGCGGCCGAAGAGCCGTTCCTCCGCCGGGTCCTCGACCTGCTCGGTGGGATGGGTGTCGAGGTTCCGCAGATCGGGCAGGAGTACAGCCCCGGCCAGTACGAGCTCTCGACCGCCCACGGCGATCCGCTGACGGCGATCGACAACTCCTACGCGGTCCGGGAAGCCGTCCGCGACGCGGCTGTGGAGTCCGGCTATGAAGCGACCTTCATGCCCAAACCGTACACGGACTGGGCAGGGTACAGCCTTCATGTCCACCTGAGCGTCTGGACCGCCAGCGCGACGAACGACCTGACCCCCGAGCCGGGCGATCAGGTTTCGATCTCACCGGTCGGGAGGCAGTTCGTCGGCGGCATCCTGGCCCATGTCGACGCGCTGACCGGGCTGGGTTCGCCGACGGTCAACAGCTACAAGCGCCTTCAACCCGGTTCCTGGGCACCGGCCAATACCTACTGGGGATACGGGAATCGGTCCGGGGTCATTCGCATCCCGGGCTGGACGGGATTCGCCGGAATCTCGACCCGGGGCAGCCGTTCCACGGCGATGCTGGCCACATCGCCCCCGACGAGATCGCCGCGGCGCAGATCCATTACCTGCCCCGCACGCTGGACGTCGCTCTCGACGCCCTCGCGGCCGATCCGGTCATCGTAGACGCCGTCGGCGTGAGTGCCCTCGATCACTTCCTGAACATCCGGCGGCACGAGTTCGCCCAGTACCAGACGCGTGTTCACGCCTGGAAGCGAGAGACCTACTTCCGGATCGTTTAGAGGGTGTTTACGAAGCGTTCGTACGCGCCAGCCGGTTGACCATGATGCCGACCATTGCCACATGAATCCAGGCCGCCTCCACCTCGGGCAGCGCCTCGTAGTCCTTGCTCAACCGCCGATGCCGGCTCAGCCACCCAAAGGTCCGCTCCACCACCCACCGCCGTGGCAGCACCTCGAACCCGACGGGATAGGGCGGTGGCTCCTCCCCCGCTCGCACCCACACCCAGCGGCGATGTTTGCGCACGATCGTGACGGACCACCCCAGCATCGCCGTCACCCACTGGGCCAACGGCCCCTGATAGGCGCCGTTGGCCCACAGGTGCGCCAGCCGCGGGAAGCGGTCGGCCAGCCCCGGCCGGAGCAACCGACCGCCGTCCCGGTCCTGCAGGTCGGCCGGATGGACGAGGATCGCGAGGACCAGTCCCGTCGTGTCGACCAGCAGGTGGCGCTTGCGCCCGTTCACCTGCTTGCCGCCGTCAGAGCCCCGCGGCCCCCCTTTTCCGTGGTCTTCGCGCTCTGGCTGTCCAGGATGGCGGCACTGGGCTCGGGATCGCGTCCCGCCTGGACCCGGACCTGCCGGCGCAACCCGTCGTGGAGGCGCTCCCAGGTGCCATCGCGCTGCCACTGCCGGAAGGAGGCGTAGACGGTCTCCCACGGGGGAAAGCCCTCGGGCAGGTACCGCCACGGGCAGCCAGCCCGCACCAGGTAGCGGATGCCGTTGACGAGTTCGCGCTCGGCGTGGCGTCGCGGGCGCCCACCGGGCTTGGCGAGGGGGATGTGGGGCAGGATCCGCGCCCACTGAGCATCGGTCAGGTCGGAAGGGTCCGCTTTGCGGGACATGCGGGCACCTCCATCGGGCGAGTGTCCGCTCCAGCGTACCCCCCTTCCTAAACACCCTCTTAGACGCTATCCAGAAAGTGAACGGACGTGGCGGACCGTGCGGTAGATGATCAGACACGCCGCCAGCTGGACGAAGCCGAGGGAACAGTCCGCCCGCCGCTCCCACCGCGTCAGCACCCGCCGGAACCGGTTGAACCAGCTGTGCGCCACCTCCACCACCCAGCGCCGGGGCGGATGCCGGTCCGGATCAGCCGGCGGCGGGATGGGTCGCTCCGCACTCGCCGGCGGCGGGATGTGCGACGTGTACCCCCGTGCGGTCGCCGCGTCCCGGCAGGGCTGACAGGCATAGCCCCGGTCCAGCACCAAGTGCCGCTTGGTGCCGGGTTTGCCCCGGTCGGTCGGGTTGCGACCCGTTGCCGCCGGATCGCCGGGCCCCCTTTTTTGCCGAACGGGGCCTTGACGATGCACCCGTCGGCGGCCTGCCAGGTCCCGTCGAGCCCCAGTTCGGCGTCGTACTGGCGCAGCAGCAACGCCCAGGCCCGTTCCAGCGCACCGGTCTCCACCCACTCGGTGAAGCGCAGATGGACCGTCGATTTGGGGCCGAACTCGCGGGGCAGGGCGGCCCACTGGCTGCCGGTCCGGGCCAACCAGATCAGCCCGGCGAAGATCGGGCGGTCGTCGCGGCGGGGCCGACCGGGCTTCTTGCGGGGCTTGTCGCTGCGCAGCAGGGGCGCCAGGTCGGCCCAGACGGCATCGTCGATGTGCCAGCTAGTGGGATCGTCTTTCGGGGGCGTCGCGGCGGGGACGCCCGAAGCGGGAGCAGTCATGCGCCAAGTCTACCAACCCCTCCCGCTTTCTGGATAGCATCTTAGTCAGGCAATCGTTGAGGGGCAGACCGTCATCGCTGTGGTGCCGCGCCCAGAGATGGTGCCGTTCTTCGCCGTGGTCGAGGTGAAAAGCACCGATGCCGCCCCAGATCATTCCGGAGGCGGCATCAATGGGGTTTCGACGGAAGCGACGGGGATCGAACCCGCGATCTCAGCCTTGACAGGGCTGCATGTTAACCACTACACCACGCCTCCACAGCGGAGCAGATGATAGCTGATGCCTTCCGCGACCGTCAAGGAATCACCGGTCGCGTGAACCATTCGCGGCGAACGAAGAGGGATGGCGGCGGCGACCGCTGGTACCCCGGCTGCAACAGCCAGCGGCAAGGGCGGTGCTGTCCGCCTGCCGTGAAAGGTCGTGTCGCCATGGACCCCACCACCGTCCGCACCCAGCTCCTCCGGCTGATCGTCCACCTGCTCCCACCCCTCGCCGTGGCCGGGATCGGTGGGCGGACCACGGTCCAGAGCGTCCGGACCTGGTATCCGACCCACGAGGAGCCGCCGCTCTCGCCCCCGAATGGGGTCTTCGGTCTCGTCCGGGGCGTGCTCTCCCTGCTGATGGGGATCGCCGACTGGCGGGTGGCGGAAGCCGGCGGGGCGTCTGACGTCCAACGCGACGCCGTCAGCGCGGCCTATTCGATCGACCGAGTCCAGCTCGTCCTCGCCTGGACGACGTTCGCGACGGCACTCAACGTCGAGATCTGGCGTCGCAACCGGTAGGCCGGGCCCGCAGGAGTTGTCATCGTGAGCACCTTGCGGCATATGGCTCTCGCTGCACTGGCCTTGCTCGCTTCGCTGCCGCGCCGCCGGGCGCAGCACCGCGTAGCGGTCCCGGCGCCGCGGAACAAGGCGCTATCTGGCGGATATCTGGTCGCGGAGACAGTCTCGCCTTCCGGCGAAGGCCGCTGCGGCGGCCGGGAGCCGCGAGCGGACTCCCCTACAAGGCCGGTCAGCGTGCGGATGACTCTACGACACCCGCCTGGACGCACTTCCAATACAACACATCTACCGGCGCCAGAAGGCCCACCACGGGGCACCCGACGGTTCATCCGAAGCCACAGCACTCGACCCGCTGGGGGCGGACGACGTCAGGTTCGCGTGCCGGTCGCGGTATTCGGCGTACGGGAAGAGCTCCCGCCGGGCCTCCCGCTCGCGCTCGAAGTCGATCACCCGGTCGACGACGGTGGCGGGCTCGGCGGTCGCCCAGTCCAGCGCGTAGGGTCCCCATTTCTTCTCCAGCCCAACGACGCGGACCAGGATCTCGCTCTCGTTGTCGTCCGGCCCAGCCATGGTGATGGCGTAGGATCGCTGGTCAAGGCGGAGATCCTCCAGGAGGATCGCCCGGACCTCCTCGACGGTCTGGCCACGATACTGCGGGTGCCAGGCGAACCGGGACGCTTCGGGCGGCTGCTGTTCGGTCGCGTTGGTGTCGGTCACGTCGTGTCTCCTGTTCCTCGCCACCGGCCGTCGCCACGGGGCGTCGCGATTGGCGATACTCCCCCATCATCCCGCCAGACCGGCCGGGATTCCACCCGGACGGTCCGATTCACCCCCGGACCGCCGGCAACCGGTCAGACCGACCCTGAAAGGACCCAGCGTGATTACCCAGATCGACCACATCGTCATCGGCGTCAACGATCTCGACCAGGCGGTGGCGGACTACCGGACGCTCGGCTTCACCGTTGTGCCCGGTGGAACCCACACCGGCGGCCTGACCCACAACGCGCTGATCGGCTTCGGCGACGGCACCTACTTCGAGCTGATCGCCTTCGTCGACCCGACCCGGCGGGCGGCCCACCGCTGGTGGGATGCGATCGCGGCCGGCGAGGGCGTGATCGACTTCGCCGTCGGGACGGATGATGCGGCCGGAGAAGCCGAGCGGATCGCCGGCGAGGGGCTCGCCAACGACGGCGCGGCCGACGGCGGCCGGGAGCGGCCGGACGGCGAGCAGGTCGGCTGGCGCAACCTCGTCGTGCCGGGCGCAGCGGCAGCGGCCGGCCCGTTCATCATCGAGGACCGGACGCCGCGCCAGCTCCGCGTCCCGTCGGGTGACGACGCCGTCCACCCCGGCGGCTTCCAGGCCGTCGACGGTCTGACGGTCGTCGTCAGCGACCTCCAGGCAGCCCAGATCGGAAG
>JAABUS010002385.1_pt1 | contig 35813 bp, 32 predicted proteins | sample 5560161 | NCBI WGS metagenome assembly JAABUS01 (sample SAMN10711885, study PRJNA513376) | rock metagenome | isolation source: Antarctica rocks | place: Antarctica: Victoria Land, Trio Nunatak nord | collected 2016-01-04 | reverse complement strand
CAGTTGAAGCCGTCCGCCTGGACACCGTCGCCGATGACCGTCACCTGCGCGCCGTTGTACAGCGTCGCGACGATTGAAGCGCTCAGCGAGGGCTCCGAGCGGACGTTCAGGACGTCCGTCGTCACGATCGACGGGCTGCCGCTGCCCGGCGTCGCCGGCGGTGTGGTCGGCGGGGTCGTCCCGCCGCCGCCGACCACTTTTGTCAGATAGTCGCCGGACACCCAGCCGGTGTTGTCGACCGGATACCAGGTGATGCCGTCCGCCTGACGCGCCTCGCCGGTGATCATGGCCTGCGTCCCATAGCCGTAGGCCGTCAGCACCGCGGCCGAGAGCGTCGGCAGCTGCCGGACGTTGAGCAGGTCGGTCGTGACGCTGACCGTGTCGCCGTAGGCGAAGCCGCCGGTTGCGGACGGTGTCGTCGGGGGCGTGGTCGGCGGTGTGGCTCCCGTCGTGGCGAGGAACTCACCGGACACCCAGCCACCGGCGATCGGGTACCAGGTGATGGTGCCGACGACCTGACCGCCACCGGTCAGCGTCACCTGCTGTCCAAACGCGAGCGTGCTGACGATGGCCGCCGCGGTCGAAGGCGTCTGCCGGACGTTGAGGGCGTCGGCCGTCACGCTGACGACGTCCCCCGCCGCGAAGTCACCGATCGGCGTCGGCGTCCCTGTGCCATCCGGCACACCCATCAGGAAGCCGTTGACGCTCCAGCCGATCTTCGAGCCGTCGAGCGCCAGCTGAAACCAGCTGTAGCCGTCGGCCGCGACCGGTCCCGACAGGATCGACACGACCGTGGCGTACGGCAGTGTCGTCGCGATCGTGCCGGTGATGCCCGGCCTGGTCCGGACGTTCAGAAAATCGACGTCCACGTAGGCCTGGCTGCCTGTCGTGACGGCGTCCTGGGCGCTGGCCCGGGGTGTGACCGTCGCGATTCCGGTGGCGACGCCACCGAACAGCAGCGACGCGCCGAGTGACGCGGTGACGATGTGCCGTCCCAATCCCATGACCCTGTTCCCACTCCCGTCGACCCGTCGCCGGGCCGATTGCGGCGACCTGCCCCGGTCCCCCTGCTTCCACGCGACCCCACCGACGCCCCCCAGCGTCCCGGTGCCGCGCACTGTCTCCGGTCCGCCAGCGACCGTACGCTTACTCAATCATCTTGATGACCCGCTGTCAACGCGCGATCGTGCCCACTGCGCGGCACGATCGGAGGTCGGTATTGCACGCGATTGCGGGACCCGGCGGAGGCGAAACCGGCGGCAACGTGGGGTTCGCCGGAGCCACAGCGGGGAAGGTTCCGAACGTGGAATCCGGAACGACGGGTCGCTGGCCAGGAGAACATTGTCGGAATATACGTACATCTACGTAGACCGTGCAAACGGTGTGTCGAATGGCTGTGCCGCCGGCCCTTTTCTTAGGCAAATCCAATGAAGCGGGTTGAAGCTGGTCGCTGCGTTCGCGGAGTGTCTCCCGGCGGGAATGGCCGGGGCGATAACCCCCACCCGCAGGACGATGGCGACTGGGGCGACCCCTGGCCCGTCCTTCGACGGGGATCCGGGGCGCCCCACTGACCTGGAGCCGGACTCAGATTCAGCGATTGGCATGAAAAAGCCCCTCACCACCCGCCAGCGTGAGGCACGCCGGCGGGTTGGCGAGGGGGCGGTGGGCTAACGGTGCCAGACGCTGGCCGCGATGCCCTCGTGGCCGACCACGCCGCCGGTCATGCCGGGGCCGAGCGGCAGCGCGACCGTCCCGACGGAGACATGGCCGCTCTCGCTGAACGCGATGCCATGCGGCGCCAGCATGACCTCCACGACCGGCTCGGCCGTGCCGGCCGCACCGATCCGGATGACCGCACCGGGGGCGAACGTCGCGAAATCGTCGGAGAGCTGAACCACATAGAGCTCGCCGTCCGGGCCATAGCCAATCGAGACGACCGCCGACAGGCAGTTGGCGACCGGGGTCATGGTGCCGTCATCGTTGACCGTGACGATCGACGGGCCCTCGGCCACCCCTGGCTCAGAAACGAGAGCGTCATCTGGCCGTCCGCGTCGGAGGCGATGCCGGTCGGGACCAGCTGCCGCGGCGGCTTGGCGGCGTCGACGGTCGGGGTGCCGGTCTCCTCGCCGCCGAGCAGGCCGTCAAGGGTCGGCAGGGTCAGTTCGAGCTCGAAGTCGCCCATCTCGGGGTCGACCCTGTAGACCGTGTTGCCGCCGGCGTCGACGACGTGGAGTATCCCGCCCGGACCGGCCGCGATCGCGGAGACGTTCGGGTTGACGTCCGTCCCGTCCGGGTTGTCGTCGATCTCGGTCGCCTCGCCCGTCGCCGGGTCGATCCGCTGGACGGTGTTCTCGCCTGTAATCTGGTCCCCGACGGTGCTGTAGCCAGCGCCGCCGGCGACCAGGTGGAAGGAGCCGTCCAGCTCGGTGATCACGGACGAGAGCGACGCGGCCGATGCTGTCGCTGTCGGACGCGAACCCTGTCGCGAAGACCGATGCTGTGCTGTCCGGCGCGATCGCCGTGATCTGGCCGGTATCGCCGCGGGTGGATGGCGGCACCGCGCCCTCCTCGCCCTCGGCCGCCTCCTCACCGCTGGCCGGCACTGGCGAGGCCTCGCCCTCCGGGGAACTGACCTCGGCCGCGCCCGTCTCCGGCTGGGTCAGGACCATGTCGCCGCCGGTGCCGTTCTCGGTCACATAGAGCGTGCCGTCCTCCGCCAGCAGCAGGTGCCGCGGGTCGAACAGGTCCGACGCGACGACCGTGCATCCCTCAGGCAGCGGCGGCGCGTTCTGCGCGGCCGCCGACCCGGCAAGACCGCCGGCCAGCCCGAGCGGCAGGGTCGCGGCGATCGCCGGTCGGGCGATGTGCCGCATGAGCGTCCAGTCCGTCTTCACCATCGTGCGTACCCCCGTCCTTCATATGAACGCTGGCGTGGACCCCCTGGTCCACACATGGGCAGGTGCGCCACGGTCATGGCGACCGCCGATCACGTCGTGGCCAGGAGTGGAACCGGCCATGGCACGGGAGTGAGCCGATCGGCTATCCCCGGCGAACGACTCGCGTCCCCGCCGCTAGTCGTTCGCCGGGCATCGCCGCCGGGTCGGATCCTGGCGGTCGTCCGGTCGCTGGGTTGCGCATCGGGTTGGGTGTTGGCGCCGGTTTGGACCCCGACCGCGAAACCCAACGGGGTCCTGGCGCGTAGATGAAGGTATGGGTCGTCGCGCAGCGGCCAGCGGAGTCCCGCCGTCGGTCGGACGCATGGCCAGATCGGCATTGGCAATGTGGGGCCGGGTGTGGCGCCGCTCGGTGGCCGGGGGAAATTGCGTATACTCAAGGCTCCCGCAGCACAGCACCTCCCGGTCCCGCCGGTCCCGCCTCATTGGTCGTCAGGACCGTGCGAATCAGCCGGATCGCTGAGCCGGGTGTTCGTTGCCGGCAACCGCTCGCCGCTGACCCCGGTCCAGACCATTGGCCGTCACCACGCCGTCCTCGACGTTCAGGATCACCGGAGAGCACACGACCGCATGGAACCACGACCGCCGTCCCGCCGAGACGCGACCACGATGGCCGCGCCGCCGGCCGCCGAACCGAACGGACATGGTCCCGGCCCAGCTGGTGACTACCCGCCGGCCGCGCCGTTCGACCCGTACACGGCGCCCGAAGCCCAGCCCCCCTATGGGCCGACGGCGGGTTACCCCGGGGACAGCGCGTCCCGGCTGGGTCCGCTGGCGGACGAGCCGGTCTTCTACCCCAACCCCGGCCTGCCGCCCAACCGCCCGGCCTACGACCCCGTCGCCCGGTACGACGCCCGGAGCGAATACGCCCTCCACCCCGTCGGCCGCGTCCCACCCGATCATCAGCCGCTCAACCTGCGCCCGGCTCCGCCGCCCATCCCGCCGCAGATCGCTCCACCCGACCGCACCAATCTGCTCAAGGGCATCCTCGCCGGGGTGATCGGTCTGGTCGCGGTCGTCGCGCTGGTCGCCGCCGTCCTGACGTTCGCCAATGGCGGTTTCGGTGGTGGCGATGACTCGCCACCCGCCGCTACGGTTCCGGTCGTCGCCGGGCAGCCAGGTGGCGCCCCGGCCGGCGTCGCCTCACCGTCCGTGCAGCAGTCGGCCGCGCCGGGGAATTCAGTCGCGGGCGGTGGGCCGGTGATCCCGCCAGCCAGCAGTTCGGCCCCGGCCGCCTCTGCCACTGGCGATGCCCCAGCCGATGAGACGGCCTCCGGTGACGCACCCGCCAGTGGTGATGCCGGGGCCAGCGCGGGAGCCAGTGCCAAACCGTCCGGCGGCGCCGGGGCCAGCCCACGGGCGTCCGGCTCAGCCGATGCCGGGGCGCGCACTGGTGGCGGTGGCGACATCGCCGCCTTCCTGCCGTCTCCGGAAGCCCTCCCGGCTGGCTTCGACACGCCCAGCGACGAGGGTGACCGGACCCTGAGCGAGGTCGCCGGGACCTTCGTCCTCGAAGGGGAGGATGCGACCCAGGCCCAGGCCGACCTCGAGGGATGGGGCTGGGTGGACAACCAGTACGTCGCCTACGACGCCGCCCCGCAGCCGGCCAACGAGGACATCAACCGCTACGCCGTCAGCGTCCACGAGTTCGGGACGGAGGCGGGCGCAACTGACGCGCTGCCGGCCTTCGTCGACGCCTTCGGGGTCACCCCGGCCGAGCTCCCGGCCGGGACCGCGGAGATCGGGGACGAGATCGTCGCGCTTCAGACGACCAACGACGACGGCAACCTGGCCGTCCTCTACGTTCGCAGTGGCGTCTTCCTCCTGAAGATCGACGCCGCCTCCGTCGCCGGCGACCCGCTCCCGGCCGCCCTGGAGCTCGCCAGGCAGATCGTCGGCTAACGGACACCGGTTCTCGAATGTGGGAACCCGCCGCGGCGGTCAACCCCGCGCAACCTCGCCGTGACCGGATGCAGGGAAGCGAATGTCCTCGAAGACGATCCGATTCCCGATCGGGACCGCCACACTTCTTCGGCGACTGGCGGAACTTGAAGGGTCATCGGCTGGAATAGTCCTTCAGCGCGCCGTCGAGCGGTACGAGGAGGAGCGGTTCTGGCGGGAATATGCCCACGAGATGGCCGATCCGCGGGCCGACCCCGTCTCCTGGGCGGAGTGGCAGGCGGAGGTCGCGGTCCTGGACGGGACGCCCCTCGATGGTCTGACTGGCGATCCATACTGAGAGCCTCTTCTCGAACACGAAAGAGCGGCCCGGATCGCAGTCATGGCGATCCGGGCCGCTCTTCACTGTCTGCGACTCGGAACCAGGCTCGACCACGAGCGCCGGAGCCCGGTGCGGACTGGACGCCGCTAGCGGTTCGGAGTCAGGGCGTCCTTCACCCGGCCGGCGCGGTCCTTGACATCGCCCTTGATCTGCTGCCCCTCGCCGTGGGCTTGCTGTGTCTGCCCCTCGGCGACCTGCTCGTCGTCGTTCCGGGCGTCACCGACGGCTTCCTTCGCATTGCCAACGGCCTTGTCGACCGCGCCCTTGACCTTGTCCATCATCCCATCTGTCATCGGTCTCTGTGCTCCTGTGGCTCCCGATCGTCTGAAAACTCACGTCCCATCACGGCCGGGGCCATGTTGGGGTCGGGGACCGTCCGCCAGCCTGCACTGCCTGACGATTCCCGCTCACGACTATGCAGTTCGAATGCCAACACTCGTGGTAATCCTCCCGAGATCGCGGTTTGAATAGGTTAAGTACTGAATAATCAGGAATGTATCGAGACATCAGCGCGTGGGTGGGGACCATCGTTTATCGGTCGTCCGCAGCCACAGGCCGTTCCGGGTGGATCCTGCCGGGACGCCGCCCGCCCGGCCTACCGGCTGTCGTTCCGGTTGAACGGCCAGATGGACCGCCACCAGGGCCGGTTGCCCGTCGTCGGGTTGGGCCACTGCTGCCCACCGCCGGAGCGGCGCCGGCTCCGGAATGCCCCGACCAGCATATAGATGAAGGCGCCGATCAGGAACACGCTCAGCACCGTGATCACCCACGTCGGTCCGGTGTAGGTCAGACGGTCGCCCGTCGCGATCGCGTAGCCGCCGATCAGCGCGACGAAGGCGCAGAGGCCAAGCAGGATGATGCCGATGAGGTTGTCTCGGTCCAAAGTGGTTCTCCTGTGCCGGTACGCCGCTCGAGCCGGATCGGTGGGCTGGTCGGGCGTCTTCATGCCAGTCGCTCCACCCTGCCAGTATCCGGGTAGCGCTCCCCACGCGCCAACCCGTGTCTGCGCGTCGGATGGCAACGATCGTCGCCTGGCGTCGCTCCCCCTGCCCACCGCGGTCGGACGATTACGGAGTGGCGCTGGTCCTGTCCCGCGAGCCGCGACGGCCTTCGTCCGCCCTCGGCGTCCATTCCCGTCGACCGACCGTTCAGTGCCATGTGTCCAGAGGAATTGAGAGTGATGGGTGATAGTCGGATATCCCCGATGCGTCTACGCTCGCCGGTACGATCCGCGTCGCACGCACCGTGTCACCCTGTCCCGCTCACCGTAGCCGGAGCGACGATGGTCCCGCGAACCCCTCGTCCTCACCGCCAGACCAGATCACACGCTCCGACCGGGACGGGCGTTCGCCGGCGCGGACCGCGATCGACCGGGATGATCACGCGGTCACCGCGGATCACCGCCGGGTCCCGGGACATCCTCGAGCGGGTGACCGATGCGTTCTACGCGCTCGACCCGACCTGGTGCTTCACCTATGCCAACTCCGAGGCGGAGCGCGTCCAGCGGCGCAGCGCCGCCGATCTGATCGGACGGAACATCTGGGAATCCTATCCCGATCTCGCCGATGGGGTGGTGGGGCACGCGTACCGCCGGGCGATGCGCGAGGGCATCACGGTCGCGTTCGAGTTCTTCTATCCACCGCTGGGCGTCTGGTTCGATGTTCGGACCTACCCCTCGCCGGGCGGCCTGTCCGTCTACTTCCGCGATGTGACCGCCCAGCGCGACGCCGAGACCCGCCTGGAGCTGAGCGAGGCGCGCTACCGCAACCTCATCGAGCAGATCCCGGCCGTCGTCTATACCGAGACCCTCGACGACACCGGGATCGACTACGTGAGCCCGTTCGTCGAGGAGTTGCTCGGCGACCCGCCGGCGGCGTTCGCCGCCGACCGCTCCCTCTGGCGCCAGCGGACTCATCCGGACGACCGGATGCGGGTCCGCCACCTGTCCGATCAGGCCGACGCCTCCGGGGAGCGCTACTCGGCCGAGTACCGCATGGTCGCCCGGGATGGCCATGTCGTCTGGGTCCATGACATGGCGTCGCCAGTGCTCGACCCCGACGGCACCCTCTCCAGCTGGCAGGGGGTCGTCCGCGACATCACCGCCCGCAAGGCCGTCGAGGACGAGCTTCGCCGCCTGGCGCACCGCGACGCCCTGACCGGTCTCTCCAACCGCGCCTTCCTCACCGAGCGCCTCGCCCAGGTGCTCGCGGTCGGTCCGCCCGGCACGGTCGCGGTCCTCTTCATCGACCTCGACCGGTTCAAGCTCGTCAACGACGCCTACGGCCACTCGGCCGGGGACACGCTGCTGGCTGCGATGGCGTAGTCGCTGTCGGTCGAGCTCGGAGACGCCGGCACGATCTCCCGCTTCGGCGGCGACGAGTTCGTCGCGATCCTCCCCGGGACGACGGCAGCGGCGGCTACGGCGGTCGCCGAGCGGCTGATCATGGCCCTGCGGCGCCCGGTCACGATCGCCGGGCGGGACGTCCTGATCGGGGGCAGCATCGGCATCGCGCTGAACATGCCTCACCATTCCTCCTCCGCCGACGTCATCCGGGAGGCCAGCCTCGCGATCCAGGCCGCCAAGGGTGGGGGGCGGGATCGGATCTCCCACTTCACTCCGGGGCTGGACCGGACCGGTGAACATCTGGCGCTGATCGCGGACCTGCGCCAGGCGCTCGACCGACAGGAGATGTGTCTCCATTACCAGCCAGTCGTCGACATCGCGAGCGGCACCGTCGCCACCGTCGAGGCGCTGCTCCGCTGGCGGCACCCGCGGCGCGGCCTGGTCCCCCCAGCCGACTTCATCCGCCTGGCCGAGGAGACCGGGCTGATCGTCCCGATCGGCGACTGGGTCGTCGAGGAGGCCTGCCGCCAGCTCCGGCAATGGGATGACGATCCCGGTCTGATCGCCCCACCGCGGATCAACGTCAACGTCGCCGCCCGGCAGCTGCGCGACCCGGAGTTCCCCGGCCGCGTCGTCCGGGCGCTCGCTCGCCACGACCTGCCGCCCAGCCGGCTCCGGCTGGAAATCAGCGAGCGGACCAGCCCGGAGGACCTGGAAGCATCGACCACAGTCCTTGCCGCCCTGCAGGCCCTTGGCATCCGGCTGTCCCTCGACGACTTCGGGGCCGGGACGAGCTCGCTGGCCCTCCTGCGCGTCCTCCAGGCGGCCGACCTGAAGCTGGACCATCGCTTCATCCAGCGTCTCCCGGAGGGCGGGACCGACCGGGCGATCGTGACCGGCATCGCGACCATGGCCCACGCTCTCGGGATGGTCGTCACCGCCGAGGGCGTCGAGACGCAGGGGCAGGCCGCCGCCGCCCGCGCCGCCGGCTGCGACCGGATCCAGGGGCACCTCGTCGCCGCCGCGATGCCGCCGGACGAGCTCGAGCGCTGGCTGATCGCGATGGCTCGGCTGTCCCCCGGGATGACCATCGAACCCCCGTTCGTCCCGCTTCCCACCCTGATGTCCCGGCTTGCCCGCCTCCCGGCGTCGTCTGCCCCTGGCCACGCCCGTCCCACCTCCGTCCACGGTCCCGTGCCGCGGTCGCTCTGATTCCGGAGACGGAATCGTTGACCGCGTGTTCAGGAAGCGTTCGGGCGCGCCGGCAGGTTGACCCGATCCCGATCACTCCCAGAGGAATCGAGGCCAGGTCGTGGCGTTCCAGGCGATGGGGACATCCGTTCAGACCGTCGGCCAATCCCGGCCAGCGCCTCGGGGTGGGACTCATCGTCGGCGGCCAGGGCGTCGGGATCGTCCGGGTCGGCAATGGAACGACCCGGACGCGGCCGGATCGATGAGCCGGACTCCTGGTGTCGCGTGCCGTGTGCGTTTGGACCGGCTCAGAGGCGGTCCAGTGCTTGCGCGCTGGACCGCCTCTGAGGTTTTCCGGAGTCGACTCGTCGAACGTCGAGCCCGGTGCGGCCGCATGGCGTCGACGCCGACCGTCCCGGTGAGCCCGGGCGATCGCCGTCTATCGAGGTGCGCGATTCGCCGCAACGTGCCCGGTCAGCCGCTCCCAGTTGCTGGACCCGATCGCGGCCTTCTCCTCCTCGGTGAACGGTGCCTCCTCGAGGAACGACCGACCGACGCCACCACTCGTCTCGATGAACGGATAGCCCGTCTCGAAGGTGTAGGGGTAGTCCGTCGAGTAGAGCATCCGCTCGACCCCGACGACCTCCGCCGTCCACCGCAGGTAGCGCTCGCTCGTGGTGCCGCTGCCGGCGACCCAGAAGTTCTGGCGGAAGTAGTCGGCGAGCGGCCGCTCCAGCTTCGCCTGTTCCGCCATGATCCCGGTGTGATCGAGGTAGAAGAGGACGACCTCGCCCCAATGCCCCGCGATGACCTGCAGTTCGGGGTGGCGGTCGAACACGCCGGAGAAGATCATCCGCAGGTACTGCACGCCCAGGTCGTAGTACCACCCGAGCCCAGCGGTCGCGAGACCCATCCCAACGCTGCCCAGCCCCGAGTAGTACGCGTCCAGGACCGCGGGCACGGGGGTCTGCGGGTGGAAGTGCAGCGGCACCCGGAGCCGCTCGGCGGTAGCGTAGAGGTCATCGAACTCCGTCGCGTCGGCCAGCATGGTCCCTGTGCGCCCGTACAGCATCGCGCCGCGGAAGCCGAGCTGGGTGACCGCGCGTTCCAGTTCCGCCGCGGCGGCGTCGGGGGCCGGCGTCGGGATGGCCGCGAGCGCCTGGAACCGCTCCGGGTTGCCGGCGACGACCTCGGCGAGCGCATCGTTCGCCTCGCGCCCTGCGGTCACGGCGTCCGCGGCAGTGAGGTTCTGCACGACCGGAGAGGCCAGTGACAGCACGTGGACGTCCACGCCCTGATCGTCCATGTCGGCCAGGCGCCGATCGCCAACGTCTCGCAGCCGCTGCGCGAATGGCTCGTCGCCGAAGCCAAGCTGTGGGATCTGCGGCACTCCCGCCCGCGCCCACGCGTCGAGCAGTCCCGGTAACGCGACGTGTTCCTCAAGGGCGACGATTCGCATCTTCTCTGGCATGTCGTTCTCCTGCCATCTCACCGTGGATGATTCCAACGATATCTCAAAAATAGTATCACGGATATTATCGTCGATACAAGTATCGTAGTATCATTGATTCATGCCTACCGACCCGAAAGTCCACATGCCCCCAGCCTCCAAGTCGAAGACCGCGGTCGACGCCCGCCGGCCCATCCGGCAGCGGGTGATCGAGACCGCGACGGACCTGCTCGCGCATGGGGGACGTGACGCGGTCACCACCCGCGCCGTCGCGGCCGCCGCCGGGGTGCAGGCCCCGGCGATCTATCGCCTGTTCGGGGACAAGGACGGGCTGCTCGAGGCGGTGGTCGAGCATGGTTACGCCACGTTCCTCGCGGCCAAGCACCTGGACGGCCATCCTCAGGATCCGGTCGAGGACCTGCGGGCGGGCTGGGACCTCGCCGTCGAGTTCGGGCTCGCCAACCCCGCGCTCTACATGCTGATGCACAGTGATCCCAGACGCGGCACGACCTCGGCGGCCTTCCACGCCGGCATGCGGATCCTGATGGGGCGCATTCACCGCCTCGCCGCCGCCGGCCGGCTCCGCGTCGACGAGCGACTCGCGGCCACGCTCATCCATGCCACCGCGCACGGCGCCGTGCTCACCTGGCTGTCGCTGCCCGATGATCGGCGCGACCCGGTCCTGCTCACCGCCATGCGCGAGTCGATGGTCGCCGCGATCACCACCGAGCGACCGGCGGTGCAGGAGGCGGGGGCCGCCGGCGCCGCCCGGACCCTGCGAGCCCTCCTGCCCGAACAGACAGCGCTGAGCGGCGCGGAGCGACACCTGCTTGGCGAATGGCTCGACCGCCTTGCCCAGGGTGGGTGAAGTGGTTCCAGAGCGTGTTCGCGAAGCGGTCAGGCGCGTCAGACGGTTGGCCATGATCGTGATCGTCGCGATTTGGAACCGGACCGTCTCGACCCCGGGCCGCGACTCGACGTCCCTGCCCGGTCGCCAGTGCAGGCTCAGTGCCGGCCTGGGACCTGAGAGCCGACCGGACCCGACGGTGCCGACCCGCATGAGCGCCCGTCCATCCGCCCGTGACCGAACGCCGGCGACCGCTCACCAGCTACGTCATGCCTGCCGAACATGGCTCCCCTTCCCTTGAACCAGGGCGGTGCCCGACCGCGTCGCTTGGTACTCTTTCCGGACGGCTTCCGGCCAGACCACAACGTCGACGCGCCGACCCGGTCGCGCCGCCATCGATGGTCTGAACGATCCGGTCGCGAATTCCCATCGCCACCCCGACCGGCACCGTGTCCGAGGAGGATTCGCCATGTTCCTGCGCTGGGGGCGCCTGATCTCGGCCGACAGTCGGCTGGTGCTCCTCCTCTCGGCCGTCAGCCTGGTCGCCTCGGTCGTCGCCCTCCTCGTCATCCGGCCCCAGCTGCAGGAGAACGCCCTCGTCGGCGACGGCGCCGAGTCGATCCAGGTCGCCGGGGAGCTGGCCGACCGGTTCGGCCGGGGCGACGACACGATCGTCTTCCTGATCGAAGCCGACGCCCCGATCGCGGACCCCGCCGTCGCGGCCCGCGTCGGGGCCGCCCTCGCTCCGCTGACCGTCGACCGCGGCGTCGTCCGCGTCATCGGTGTCACCACCACCGGCGACCCGAGCTTCATCAGCCGGGACGGCCGCAGCACCTACGCCCTCGCCCAGGTCGACGCGACCGGCGTCCGGAACTCGGCCGATCTCGTCGCCACCGTCGCGGACAGCGCCGCCGCCCAGGGGCTCCGGGCGACCGCGACCGGCGCCACGGTCGTCAACGACGACGTCACGGTCGCCGTCCAGGAGGGACTGATCCGGGCCGAGATCATCGCGATCCCGCTGACGATCGTCTTCCTGATCCTGATCTTCGGCGGCCTCGTCGCCGCCGGCCTGCCCCTGATCACCGGCGGATTCGGCATCGTCGCGACCCTGGCCATCACCTTCGCGATCAGCTTCGTCACCGACCAGTCCGTCTTCTCCCTCAACCTCGTCACCATGCTGGGCCTCGGCCTCGGGGTGGACTACTCCCTGTTCATGGTCTCCCGCTTTCGCGAGGAGCTGGCGAAGCGTCCGGTCGAGGACGCCGTCGCCGTGACGGTCGCGACCGTTGGCAAGGCCGTCTTCTTCTCGGCCATCACCGTCATGTTCGGCCTGTCCGCCACCTTCTTCTTCCCGATGCCGACGATCGCCCAGATGGGTCAGGCCGGCATCCTCGTCGTCGGCCTGGCCCTCGTCTACGGCCTGACGTTCCTGCCGGCGCTGCTGGCCGTCCTCGGCTACCGGGTCAACCGCTATGCCATCCGCCGGCCGGACGTCGGCGTGCGCGACGGTTTCTGGCACGCGCTCGCCGCGACGGTCATGCGCCGCCCGGTCGCCTTCCTCGTCCCGATCATGGTCGTCCTGCTGGTCATGTCGATCCCGCTGCTGACCCTGAACCTGACCCCCGGCACGATCAACATCGTCGGGTCGGACAGCCCCTCGCGGGTCGCCTCCGACCGGCTCCAGTCCGAGTTCGCCACCAACCAGGGCAATACCATCCCGGTCGTCGTCACCGCCGCCGACGGCGATGCCCTCTCGGCCAACAGCGTCGCCGCCGGGACCGACCTCGCCAGCCGGATCGCCGCCCTGCCCGGCGTGACGGCGGTCGACAGCCTGACGACCGGCGCCGTCGCCCGTGCCGTCCCGTTCGACTGGTCGACCTGGTCCGGCGACCCGAACGACCTGCCGTTCCCGCTCCGGCAGGGGCTGCCGCTGCTGGTCGACGGCGACGCGACGCTGATCGAGGTCTCGTTCAGCACCGACTCGATCGGGACGCAGGCGATCGTCGAGCGGATCCGTGGGCTGGACGTACCGGGGGTGACGAGCCAGGTCGGCGGTGGCGCGGCCTTCACCGTCGACCTGCGGAACGGCATCATCGACGCGCTGCCGGAGGCACTCCTGTTCGTCTTCGCCGGGTCGTACCTGATCCTGCTGCTCAGCTTCGGGTCGCTGCTGCTGCCGATCAAGGCGATCTTCATGACGCTGCTCTCGATCACGTCGTCGCTCGGGATCGTGATCCTCGTCTTCCAGGACGGCTGGCTGTCCGGCCCGCTCGGTTTCACCGCCGACGGTGAGCTGATCGCGACGACGCCGATCCTGATGTTCTGCGTGCTCTACGGCCTGAGCATGGACTACGAGGTCCTGCTGCTGTCGCGGGTCCAGGAGGAGTATGTCAAGTCCGGCCTCAACCGGGAGTCGGTCGCCCTCGGGATCGAGAACACGGGCGGGATCATCACCGGCGCCGCGGCGATCATGATCGTCGTCTTCGGCGGCTTCGTCATCACCGAGGTGACAGTGATCAAGAGCCTCGGCTTCGGCCTGGCCGTCGCCGTCCTGATCGACGCGACGATCGTCCGCTGCCTGCTCGTCCCGGCGACGATGCGGCTGCTGGGCCGGTGGAACTGGTGGGCGCCCCGGCCGATCCGCCTCGCCGTCGACCGCCTCGGCTTCGGCCACACCGAACTGCCTGCCCCGCCGCCGTCGGCCACGCCGGCCGACTGAACGGCGGCCGGATGAGGCTCCCTCACCAAGGCATCTGGTCGCCGTAGTGGATAGCGCGCTGAGCCAGTCGTACAATTCGGTCGTGCGTCTATAGACCTCGGACCTCCGGTTCTGCGGTCTTCCCCCACCCCTCTTCGAATATGGGTTGCAAGAAGGGATTATGCCGAGAATGTCGCGTGATAGATCCAAGAACGATTCGTTGGGGCTATTGAGATTTTCTTCGGAAAGACGGTGGGCCTCAGTCAACAAGAGGGCTATTAGTAAGCATGCAATAGACGCTTTTGATGTCCATGCTTTGGCCGACGAGGTTGTTTGGGCTTCAGTGCCTGGTACTAGCGATCAAGCGATCATTGCAACTAATCGCAGAATATCGGTGTACAAGCGTGGAAGCATCGCAGGCCTTGCCAGAGGAGAAGGACGACTCTTCGATTGGGATTACCGGATAGTTCTCGGCATTCAACGAAAAATTGGCGCCTTTGGTGGGCATGTTGTTCTTGAAATTAAGGATATTGATCCGAGCAAGGTCCATTCAAAGTTGCTGGGAGGAGATTACTCATCCTCGATCGTAAGATATGCGATTCCTGCTATGGATTCCCAAGCACTTATGGACGAATTCGAGAAGCTGACACAAATAATAGTGAATCGCCGAGAAATGATCGATTTGGAAGATCGTCAGCTTCGTCTAGAAGCTATTGAGAAACGAGAACGAGATCTGGCGCGGCGAGAACGCCTTCTTGATCCCCAGGTTCGCGTATCAGGGCGAAGCGAGGTGATTGCTCATCTCCACCGACACGAACGTTACTTGGCTGATCTGGAGGATGATAGCACTCGGGTTGTAGGAACTCCTGAGACGCTTTTGGAAATGCTACGAAGCGAACTCGAGGAATACTGCGTTGATGTGCTTCAGAGAATCGGCTATCAAGGAGTGCGGAGAACTGGATCGATTGGTAATACTGGCTCGAGCATTGTCGCCACGGACGAGTTGAAGCGACGAATTATAGTTCAGGTCGACCAACAAAGTGCTCCGATCGACTCACTTGGTATGGAATCATATATCGAACGGCATGATCTCGATAGAGGAGATGCTTTCGGTATATACATCACCACTTCAGTCTTTTCTGCTCCAGCTGCTCGCCTTGCGGATTCGGTGGGATTGGTAATCATTGACGGCATCGAATTGATTAGGTTGGCGGGAATGAAAAGCTTGAGAGATCGTGACGGTACGGTAGATGACGAAGAAACGGTTCGATGTTCGGACTGCGGCATGCCATTGGAGCAAGGAACGAGGTTCTGTACCAAATGTGGAGCAAGGCAATATGGGTCGGTATAGATGACAGAGCTACGTGATGAGTAGTCGCCCCCGACTGCGCTGCCCGTGATTGCTTCAACTGTTCGTCCGCTGCCTGCTCGTCCCGGCGACGATGCGGCTGCTGGGCCGCTGGAACTGGTGGGCGCCCCGCCCGGTCCGCCTCGCCGTCGACCGCCTCGGCTTCGGCCACACCGAACTGCCCGCCCCACCATCGGTCACGCCGGCCGACTGAACGGCGGACGGGAGCGGACGTGGGGCGAGTGGGCGCTGTTCGTCGGGGCTATACTTGAGGCGTGGCACTGACGGGGTGACTTCGGTCCCCGTGCGACCAGGCGCCCGGGAGACGACCATGACGAAGACTCCGACGACCCAACCAACGATCGCCTCTGCGACGACATCACAGGCACTACGGCTACGGCCACTCCCGCCCGAGATGCCGTACCCGAGCGGTTCCAATATCCTGATTCGGACACCGTCGCTCTTCCCGCCCAGCAATGAGGACGAAGATCGCCGACGAGCTATCTCAGGAGTGTCCACGCGGCGCCGAGGGGTGGCGCGGCTCCTTCAAGAGCTAGGGCTGATTGGATGAGAGATGCGAGTCGGCTCTTGCGTTTGAGCAACACCTCATTTGCTCGAGCGGGTTCGACATAGGCATCCGCGACCCAGTCTCTGAGACCTCGTCCCGCCAGGGGCTATCGTCGCTGCACCTGATAATTGCGCTGGAGTTTGTCCATGGCCGGTTCGAACTGGATTCCGCCGATGAACCCAAGTCGAAGGTTCAACAGCAGAATCGCCAGGTAGAAGACAAGCGCCAGAACGAAGAGCACACGCGGTACGCCGTCAAGCGAGACGACTGCAGTTCCGGCCCCGCTGGCATGGGCTACGCTGACCAACGCGATGGTGAGTGGCAGGGCTACGCTTCCCAATGTCAATGCCGACGACGCCTTGCCATCCAGCCCGTCACTCGCGCTGATCTGCGCGTTCACGAAGGCCAAGGCGGCGTCATGGTAGACCTGCTCGGGGATGATGTCGGCGTCGAGATCATCCCCTGATGTGGCCAGGATCGGCGATTGCTCCCGGTCGATCGCGCCACGATGCCGTCGCCAGCGTTCCCGGATACCCATCGCCTGATGTGCCTCTCTGCCACGACCACCCAATCGATCCCCGTCTTATCGCCATACGTCAGGATGTCGATCGTCCATCCTGCGTGTCCGAGGCTTCTCGCCCCGCCAATCGGCCGTTGTCTGTCCGGCGCAGCGAGGATTCGCGGCTATAGCTCGACTCGCTCGTTCTCGCCGCCCTCGTACCGTTCGCCCGTCACCTTGGCCTTCGCGAAGCTGATCAGGCTGGCGACGCGGCCGCCCGGGGTGTCCCAGTACTCGGCCGACTCGCCCTCGACCCGGAGAAGGATGACGTTGTCGTCCTGCTTGCCGTCCGGGAACCAGGCCTCGACGGCGGCGTTCCACAGGTCCCGCTTCTTGGCGTCGTCCGTCACCACCGCCGCGGTCCCGGTCAGCGAGACCCAGGTGCTGCTGGACGAGATCGTCACGTTGACCTGCGGGTCCGTCGCGATCTGGGCGACCTTGCGGGAGGCGCGCTCGGCGAAGAACCACAGGTCGCCGTCGAACTCGACCTCCTGCAGCGCCATCGGCCGGCTCATGAGCGTGCCGTCCTCCGCCGTCGTGCTCATCATCCCGGTCCGGTTGCCCTTGATCAGCTCGGCGACCTTGTGGGCGCCCTCGTCGTGGCCGTGCGTGTCAGTGGTCGTCATGGCTGCATCCTCTCGGTGGGCGTGGCGGGCGTCGACCGAACGTCACCGCCTGTGGACATCCCCGCGGCGGATCGTCCAGCGTGGGATGCCTTCCAGCGATGCATGGCGCAGGCCATTGCCGCGGGCGGTGGCGAGATGAACGCGCCGCTCCGGACGTCATGCGACGACGTACACGCTGACGGCGCGGGCGTGGGACGCGGCGGGCAATGAGACGGTCGAGAGGCGCAGCCAGGTGGTGACGGACCGTTCCCGCCCCAAGGAGCGGCCGACGCGATCAGCGCGGCCGACCCATGTGCCGCGGCCGACGCGGCCGGCCGAGGTGGTGCCGACCGTGCCGGTGGTGACGGGCGCGGAGGTGCCACCGGCTCCGACCGAGGTGCCGCCGGCTCCGACGCCGGAGACGCCGGTCGGCTAGCCGACGAGCGCTCCCGACCGGTCACCCCGCCAGACCCAGCCCTTCTGCTCAGCGAACCGGGGACGTCTGGATGTCGCCGGTGTCCGGCATCAGGGCCAGAGATGCCGGATCCGCGACCTTCTCCCAGGTCCGGTCGATCACCTCGAGGAGCCGGTCCAGCTCGAACGGTTTCAGCACGACCCCGATCGCCATATTGTTGAGATGGGTGCTGAGCTCCTCGACCTGCTTCACGGCGCCGGTACAGAGGATCAACGGGATCCTCCGGGTCTTCGGCGACATCTTCAGCAACTGCGCCAGCTGCCAGCCAAGATCCTCGCGCCCGATGATCATGTCCAGGATGATGAGGTCCGGCTCGATCTGCTTGACGTGATCGAACAGGATCGTCATCTCGGCCGTAAAGGTGTCGGTCGTTACCCGATACCCCTCGTCGCCCAGAAGCTCACTGAACAGGTTCAGGATGTCCGGCGAGTCGTTGATGACCAGAATATGCCGGGACGAAGGTGGTGTCGTCATGCCTGCTCCGGGTCGCGTCATGGACGCGCGGCGCCCTGAATGATGGGTCGATCCGCGAGAGTATGCCGCACTTCTCCGGCTGGGCGTTCTCATGGTTGGCGTCACGCAAGCGGGCAGGATGCGGCGTGGCAGGGCCGGCCATGTCAGCTGGTGGAACGGGAACCCGAAATGATGGTTCGGACCGCCAAAGTATTGCGTAGGCAATGAAGTAGTCATACTATTTCATGGTCATACGCAGGTGAGGTCGGAGTCGGCCTCCCGTCACGCGTCGAGGAGTTCTTTGGTCATGGTCAACGATGGCACGTCCCCGGTCGTCCCGATCAACAGTGAGGAGCCGGTCGAGGCTCGCGGGCGGCTCGGCCGCCGCTCGTTCGTCGGCGTTGCCGCCGCGTCAGGCGCGGCGCTCGTCGCCACCGGGCGCGGCTTCGCCCAGGATGCGACGCCGGGCGCGACCCCGGCCCCACCCGACAGCTCGTCCGGCAACGACTCCGCCGAGTCGACCGGCGCCCAGTTCCCGACCGTCGTTCCGGTCGGCCCGGCCGTCCCGCCGGAGTTCGATACCCCGACCAACTGGCCAGCCGAGGGCTACGACCTCCAGGCGACCCGCAACGTCCAGAGCAGCTCGATCAACTCCGGGAACATCGCACAGCTCGGCGAGGCCTGGCGGTTCCCCGTTCCGATCTCGGCCGCCTATGGCGCCCTCGTCGCCAACCCGACGATCGTCGACGGCACGATCTTCATCCAGGACGCCCAGAGCAACGTCTACGCGATCGATCTCGAGACGGGCGAGCAGCTCTGGACCAATACCTACAATCAGGATGTCCCGTCCGGTGGACCGAACGGCACCGCGAACGCCTACGGCAACGTCTACTACACCGTTGGCGGCCCCGCCGATGTCGTCGCCGCCAGTGCCGCTGACGGCACCGAGCTCTGGAAGACCAACATCCTCGGCTATCGCAACGAGGGCATCACGGTCGCGCCGGTCGTGTACGACAACACGCTCTATGTCAGCACCATCCCGGGCTCGCCGGAGGCGTTCTACAACGGCGGCCAGCGCGGCTTCATCTTCGCCCTCGATGCCTCGACCGGTGGCATCATCTGGTACTTCGACACCGTCGTCGACAACCTCTGGGGCAACGCCCGGATCAACTCCGGTGGTGGCCTCTGGCACCCGCCCTCCTTCGATGAGGCCGGCAACATCTTCGTGGGTATCGCCAACGCCGCCCCGTACCCCGGCACCGAAGAGTTCCCGGCCGGCTCCAGCCGACCCGGCGACAACGACTACGCCAACGCCCTGATGCGGATCGACCCCGCCACGGCCGGGATCGACTGGTACATCAACGTCAAGCCGTTCGACATCTTCGATCTCGACAACCACCTCACGCCGATCGTGGCGACGGTCAGCGTCGACGGGACCGACACGCCGATGGTCTACTCCTCCGGCAAGCACGGCCTGGTCGTCGCCGCCAACTCCGAGACGGGCGAGGAAGTCTGGCGAACCCCGGTCGGGCGTCACCAGAACGACGACCTGCAGGAGTTGCCGACCGACGGCAGCACCGTCGAGGTCTTCCCCGGCACCCTCGGTGGCGTCGAGACGCCGTTCGCCTATGCCGACGGCGTGATCTACGCGCCGGTCTACAACATGGCCTCTGTCTACTCCCAGACGGAGCTCGACGCGACCAGCATCGACATCGCCAACACGACCGGCCAGCTCGTCGCCCTCGATGCGGCGACTGGCGACGTCCTCTGGGATATCGCCCTGCCCACCGGCCAGCTGGCGGGTGCCACGATCACCAACGATGTCATCTTCTCCGCCGGACTCGATGGCGTCCTGCATGGCTTCGCGATCGCCGATGGTTCGGAAGTGTTCCGCTTCCAGGCGGCCTCCGGCATCAACGCGCCGCTGGCCGCCTCGGGCGACTACCTGCTCGTCCCGGCCGGTGGCCCGCTGCTGGCGTCCACGGACACCTTCAACCCAGCTCCGGCTCCGGCCCAGGAGCTGATCGCCCTCAGGATCGGCGGGACCATCCAGGCCACCCCGCAGCCCGGCGCGGCCACCCCGGAGACAGAGGCGACCCCGGCCGCGACGACCGGTGGCGCCTCCGGTGGGACGACCTTCGATGTCTCGATGGTCGACCTCGCCTTCGACCCCAAGACACTGACCTTCCCGGCCGACACCGACGTGACGGTCAATGCCGTCAACAACGGCGCCCTCCAGCACAACTGGGTCGTCCAGGACGTCGACAACGTCGGAACGAAGCTGCTCAACGGCGGCGAGAGCGAGACGGTCACCGTCAACCTCCCGGCTAGCGAGTACACCTACGTCTGCACCGTCCCCGGTCACGCCGAGGCTGGCATGGTCGGCACGCTGACCGTCCAGTAAGCAGCCCCGGCCTGATTTCCGGTCCATGATTACCTGCCCGACCGGACCGAAGCATTGCTGCTCCGGCCCGGTCGTGTCATGCGGATCGAAGGGGAACGTGTCCCCGTTCACGTCAGAAGCGGTGATAGCGTGGTGCCCTCGCGGCACACGCCGGTTGGCACGGGCGATGCGTCCCCGATCGGTGAACAGGTCTGATACTCAGCCTGATCGATCGATGAAGGAGACATACGCCATGACCCTGCCCACCACCGACCTGTCCCAGATCAGGGAGCACCAGCCCGTCGTCTGCTCCGATGGCGGCCAGTTCGGGACCGTCGACCACCTCGACGCCAACGGCACGATCAAGCTGACCAAGGACGACCACGGCGACCACCACTGGATCCCGCAGTCGTGGGTCACGACCGTCGACCAGTACGTCCACGTCGACCGCCCCGGCAAGCAGGCGATGCAGGAGTGGTCTTCCACCCCGCCGAGCGGCTCCGGGAGCTGACCGCCGGCCCGGCTGATGACACGAAGCTGACATGAACGACCGGGCCGGGGCAGCGCTGCTCCGGCCCGGTTCGGCATTGCCCACCGATGCACGTAGAATCAGGCGGCAACGCAGATCGGTCGTTGCCCTCGTGGACATCCTGGGCGCGAAGCGGAACGAGGGTACGGGCACGATGTCAGAGGGCGACCAGACCGATCAGGCCGGCCGAGCGACCGGACCGGACCGGGCGCCGGCCGGTGCCGCCGGTCGGCCGATTCCGCCTGTGGCCCGACCCCCGGCCCGACGACGCCCGGCCCGGACCCAGTGGTCGCCACAGGGAACCGACGGTACCCAGCGGGCACCCGCGGGGCCACCAGGCGGACTCCCGGACGCGGATCAGCCCGACTCGCCCGATCCCTCTGAGCAGTCGGTTGAGCAGCCGGTCATCATAGACCCCGTCATCGAGACGCCGGGCCGGGTCGGGACCGAGCCGTCTGCCGGTGGCGGTTCTCGCGGTGGCGCCAACCCGACCGCTCGCCGCGTCAGCCGCAACGGCGGTGGCCCACCAGTCGGGCCGATCGCCATCCTCGCCATCGCCGGTGCCGTGCTGGTCGTCCTGCTCGCCGTCATCCTGCTCAGCCAGGGCGATGAGCCCCGCCTGGAGACCGCCCCCCCCTGTATCCAGGCCAGCGTCGCCGACGCCCTGACCGAGATCGCCGACGGCGGCGTGACCAACATCCGGGCGTCGGCCGCCGCCAACGACCTCACCCGGTTCGCCATCGCCGTCGAGCTGGACATCGAGGGCGGGGGTTGCCTGTCGCTGCCGCAGGGGCCGGAGTCCGTCGACCAGCGGACCGCCATCATCGGGGCCGCGACGATCTACAACTCCCAGACCGAGGGCCGCCAGATCAACATCGAGATCGACGAGGTCGACGTCCCGCCGACAGAGACCCCGGCGCCCCTCCCGACCGAGGTCCCGCCGACCGAGGCACCCGCCATCCCGCCGACGGAAGGGCCGGTCCTCATCCCGCCGGTCATCCTCCCGCCCGCCGCGACGCCGGCCACCCCGCCGGTCGCATCCCCCATCGCCTGACCGGCGATTCCCCTTCGGACGCCGTCGGGTCTATCCTGATCGAAGACGGATGGACGATGTCGGGTCCGGTCGAACGGACTGCCAGGCTGGAGCTGTCAGAGAGGAGTGTTTGCCCATGACCGACGATCCTCAGACGAACGACCCACGTCCCTTGCCGCGCACTGGCCGGCTCTCTCGCCGAAACGCGATGCTGTTTGGACTCTCCGGCGCCGGGCTTGCCGTGGCCGGTAAGGGTCGGGCCGCCGTCGCGGCCCCTGCTGACCCAACGCCCCGGCCGACCCGGTCACCAGGGGAGCGGGCCGCTGTCTCACTGTATTTCGTCTCGCTGGCGCCCGGCCGTCTCGGTCCCCAGGTCCGCCCGTACCGGGGCGTCGTGACCGTCGACCCGACCGACCGCCGGGTCGCCGCGGCCGCGCTCGAGCTGTTGCTGGCCGGGCCGGACGACGACACCCGCGATGACGGCAGCGTGACGGCGATCCCGCCAGGCGTCCGGGTCGTGTCCGCCGATCTGGGGGACGACGGCACCGTTCGGGTCGAGCTCTCCGCCGAAGTGCTTGGGGACGAGGTCGACCCCGAGTTGGCGGATCGCCTCAGCACCCCCGCCGCCGGGCAGAACGACCCGGTCGCCGACCGCGCCCGGCGCCTCCGGCTGGCGCAGATCGTCTTCACCCTGACCCAGTTCGAGACCATCTCCGGCGTCGCGGTCGTCATCGACGGTGAGCCGGTCGCGATCACGGATTTCCTCGGCAACCCCATCGTTGGCCCGGCCGGCCGGGATGCCTTCGAGGACGTCACCCCGCTGATCCTGATCGAGCACCCGCTGCCGCTGGAGACGGTCCCGGCCGCGGTCATGGTCTCGGGGAGCGCCAACACGTTCGAGGCCAGCCTGTTCCTGCGCCTGACGACGGAGGGTGGCGAGACGCTGCTGGACGAGCCCGTCCAGGCAACCTCCGGCTCCGGCACCCGAGGGACGTTCACCGCCGATCTGACCATCCCCGATGGCACCGCGTACGGAGCCATGACGCTGCTGGGCTACGAGCGCTCGGCCCGGGATGGCTCCGAGGTCAACCTGTTCGAGGTCCCGCTCCGGTTCGAGGGCAACGACGCCGGTTGACGAGCCGTTAACGTCTGCGACGATTCGCAAGGCACTGTTGATGATGTTGCCTGAAAGTGCGATAGACTGACGACAGGTGCGGGGCAGGGTATCGAAACATCACGCCGAGGGAGACGTGACCCCTGGATTCGCCATGGGAGCCGTACGTTCAAGGCGAGTTGCGGGCTGCGCAACCCCGGCCCGCCGCGAACCGTTATCCCGGCAGCAACGGGCGCTGACCGGGTCGTCCAGAGACGGACTGACGGATCGACAGGCGACCCTCGCCGCCCTGCCCCGTCTGCCGATCGATGGATGCATCATGTTGCGGACGCAACAGAGGAGCGGTCCGGCGTGCCGCACGCCGCCCGACGGCCGCTCCGACCGTACGACAACTGTCTGGAGACGAATCCATGACCCATACAGATGATTCGACGAACCGCCTGGCGATCTCGCGCCGCTCGCTCGTCGGCGGAACCGGTGCCCTCGCGGCCGGTGCCCTCGTCACCACGGCCCTGCTGAAGTCCGACGCCGTCGCCCAGGAGGGCGAGACGCAGGTCCCCGCCACCCCGGTCGCGCTCGGCCCGGCCATGCCGCCCGAGTACACCGACTACGCCAACGACTGGCCCAGCCAGAACGGCAACCTGTCCAACACCCGCGCCTCGGCCAGCACGACGATCGACAGCAGCAACGTCTCGACGCTGGGCATCGCCTGGAGTTTCCCGCTGAACGTCGCCGGGCCGTATGGGGCGCTGACATCAAACCCGATCATCAATGGCAACACGGTCTATCTCGTCGATATGCAGAGCAACCTCTACGCGCTCGACAAGACGACCGGCGAGACACTCTGGACCAAGGAGTACAACGTCCCGACCATCGGGCCGAACGGTGTGACCGTCGCCTATGGCAACCTCTACTCGATCCTGGGCGACACCGCCGAGGTCGTGGCGATCAACGTCGAGACCCAGGAAGAGGTCTGGCGAGTCAAGCTGACCAACAACATCGGTGAGGGCATCGACATGGCCCCGATCGTCTATGACAACACGGTCTACGTCAGTACGGTGCCGGGCAACTCCACCGTCTTCTATCGCGGCGGCCAGAAGGGCATCTTCTACGCCCTTGACGCCTCCTCCGGCAGCACGATCTGGCAGTGGGACACGACGACCGATGACCTCTGGGGCAACGCCCGCGTCAACTCCGGTGGCGGCCTCTGGAACCCGCCCGCCGTCGACACCGACACCGGCATGCTCTATCTGGCCGTCGCCAACGCCGCGCCGTACCCCGGCAACGCCGAGTTCCCGAATGCCTCCTCCCGGCCCGGGCAGAACGACTACGTCAACAACCTGGTCGAGATCGATCCAACGACCGCCAGCGTCCAGTGGCACGTCAACATCAAGCCGGACGACAACTACGACCTCGACAACCATCTCTCACCGATCATCGTCGACACGACCATCGGCAATGCGCCGGTCAGACTCATCATCACCTCCGGCAAGCACGGCTATGTCGCCGCCGTCGACACCAATGTCGGGACAACGGTCTGGAAGATCCCGGTCGGGACGCACCAGAACGAGAACGTCGAGGAGATCGCCGAGGGCGCAACGCTCGAGGTCTTCCCCGGTACGCTGGGTGGCGTCGAGACCTGCATGGCCTACGCCGATGGCACCATCTTCGCCGCGGTCCTGAACTGGGGGACGACCTACACCTCGACCGGGGTCTCCGGCGGGCTGACGCTGGACCTCAGCAACGCGACCGGTGACCTGGTCGCGATCGACGTCACCAACGGCCAGATCAGGTGGCAAGTCTCGATTCCGACCGGGCTCCTCGGGGCCGCGACGGTCGCCAACGATGTCGTCTTCACCGGCGGCCTCGACGGGGTGATCCGCGCCTACAACACCGCCGACGGCGCGCCGCTCTGGTCCGTGACCGGGACCGCCGGCATCAACGCGCCGTTCGCCATCAGCGAGGACTACCTGATCGTCCCGACCACGGCGGCCTACATCGCGTCCCCGGACTCGAACATGACCGGCACGCCGGGTCTGGCCGTCCACGCCTTCAAGCTGGGATCGTCTGGCGCGACCCCGGCCCCGGCGGATGTCGTTCCGGCCGACAACGCGGCCACACCGACCAACCCGGGCGATCCTCAGTTCTCGACCCCGATCGCGACCCCGGCCACGTAGGGCGCATCGCCACTGGACCTACCCTGGTCCTCGTGGTCGATCATCACCGAAACGAATGACAGGAGCCGGGGCGATCATCGCTCCGGCTCCTGTCGTCGATCCATCCCATCCGACGCCCCGAACTATTCCGGGATGACGCCGAGTTGCCGCCGCAGCCCGAGCTCGTCCCAGGCGTCGATGCCGGCGACCAGCTGCCCATCCCGGACGGTGTCCAGGCTCATCCCGCCGACGGACACCGTCCGCCCGGTCGCCGGGATGCCGAGGAACTCCCCGGTCTGGGTGCCGCTCAGGGTCCAGCGGGTGACGACCCTGTCCCCCTCGGCCACGATCTCCTCGACCGCGAAGTGGAGCCCCTCGAAGGCGGCCCGCCACTGGCGCCACTGGGTCCGGAACCCCTCCCGGCCGATGCCGAAGGTCGCGTCGTTGCCGTCGGCGTGCTCGGCGATGTAGCGGTCGATCGCCGACTCGTCGCCCTGGTTCCAGACCTCATCGAAGAAGCGCCGGGCCAGCTCGTGCAGCGCCGCCGTGTCACTCTGCGTCACTCATTGCTCCTCTTTGCATCCGTCACATGGCCTTGAACGGAAGCGACGACGGTTTGGGCTCGGAACCGAGCCACATGTCCCTGAGCCCGGTTCTTCAGGGCCGGTCATCGTCGCCAGGCGATCATGGGCCGCATGGCTGGACAGGGTCGCTACATCGGCTCCTCGCCGCTGCTGTACATGTCCTCGCGGATGATGACCCGCCGCCGCTGGCGCTCCCGCCGGACGGCCTGCCGGATCAGATCCTTGACCCGCTCCGGGCCGACGACGTTTTGCAGCACCTTCTCGGGCGAGGAGGCGTCGGTCATGTAGATCGTGATGTCGCCGAAGCCAAGGATCCGCTCGAAAGCGGCCTGCTTGATCGCGACGTCGTTGATCCGGAACAGGTCGACTTCCTCGACCCGCCGGCCGATGAAGCCGTACTCCCACCGCAGCCGCTGGTCGGTCAGCCGGTAGCGGTTGGTGATCGCCATCCGCGGCGACCAGAGCTTACTCGGCCGCCCGCGCCAGAGCAGCCGCTCGGCGTTCGGGTCGTCGCTGAGGGGTTCCCCGAGGGGCAGCCCACCGTCGTCCAGCAGCCGGTCGTCGTCACCACCCAGGCTCCCGCCGGGCATCCCGGTCGGCGGTGGGGTCGGGTCGGGCTTGTCCCATGCCCCGCTGGCTGCTCCCGCCGCCTCTGGGCTCCGAGCTCCACCGGGGTGGACGGCCGACCGGGTCGCCGATACGTCCGCCAGCGAGCGCCCGCAGTTCTCGCAGAACTTCGCCGCCGCATCGTTCTCGTGACCGCAGTTCGGGCAGTAGATCGTCGCCATGGTCCCTCCCCCATCCCTCATCGTGGCCCGTAGGGTAGCAGAGGGCGGAACCCCCAGGAGAGGCGCTCGGGTTGGGCGGCGAATCATGCTCGCTGTCGCGGCGATACCAGATGCACCAGCGCCACGTCACTGCGTCGCCGCCACCGGCCAGGCTGATATGCTGTGCGCCAGAGCCGGCCCGTTGAGGCGGCACGGCAGCGACGCGAATCAGGGGCGGACAGCGTGGGGCGAACGATCTTCACAACCTGTGGGCGATGGGTGATGACCGGCATGGTCATGCTCGGCCTGCTCCTGACGCCCGTCCACTGCACGCTCGTCGACCATCCCCATTCCCTGTTCGACACGCCCGACGCGCTCCAGCGATCAAGCCACGCCATGTACATGGCCCATGTCGGTGACTCCGGCGCGGCGCCCCCGGCCATGATGGTCAACGGTGCGCCACCGCTGGCCGGCGCCATCCCGTTGCCGGAGCTGCACCCCGGCACGGTCGTCGCCTGGCTCACGGCGGCGGCGGACCCGATCACCGGCAACCTCGTCGCCGGGACGACGTCCGTTCCCGGTCTCGCTGAACTGCCGTCGGTCTCCGCCGCCACGATGTCGATGGTCGCGACCGGGATGTCTGCCCTCCACGTCTCGCTTCTGCTGCTGCTCGCGGTCTCCCTGATCGCCCGTCGCCCCGTCGCCCCGTCGCCATCGCCGTCACGCTGGCCGGGCAGACGCTGACAACCGTTGTCCCCCCGCCCAGGCGCCGCTCTTCCATCTGACCCCGACTCCGCCCATGTCGAATCAGTGCCGCTCCCAGGTGCCTGTCGCACCACAGCGTGCTGCCCATGCTTCCGGGCGCCAGTGGTATCCGCGAAGAACCCGGAGACGCTGGTGCTGCCCCCTACCATCGAAGCCGTCTCATGTCGTTGAGTCCGAGCCGTCTACGGCCGGACACCACCGGCAGCAGCTTCCATACATATGAAAGGAACCCCACCCCATGTCCCGCCTTCGCCAGGTCCTCGCCCTGACCGCCGTCGCCGCCCTCCTGATCGGTGGCTACGGCCTGTTCCGGGCCGACGCCCACGAGCAGCGCGACGTCGCCGACCGGTACAGCTTCGTGGTCGGCTTCCTTGCCGAGCCCGCCTTCGCCGGCCAGCAGAATGGCCTCGACCTGCGTATCTCGACCCTCGACCCGACCGGTGGTGTCAACTCCGAGCCCGTCGAGGGTGCCGAGGAGACCCTCTCCGCCGAAGTCGGCTACGGCGACCAGTCCATGCCGCTCGAGCTGGACACCGTCTACGACGAGCCGGGCTCCTACCGGGCGATCTTCTTCCCGACCGCCCCCGGCGACTACAGCTTCCACATCACCGGCACGATCGGCGAGACCGCGATCGACGAGACCTTCACCTCCGCCGACGGCGCGTTCGGCGCCGTCCAGGACCCGGCCCCGCTCCAGTTCCCGGCCCTGAACGGCACTCCCGTCGCGGCGACTCCGGCGTAGGATTTCCGGCCAACAGCCCGGTCGCCGCGGTCTCGCAGTGACCGGGCTGTCGGCTCCGGTGTTCGCCACATGCCCGGTGACTCGTTCTGGCTGGACGGATCAGCGCAGGAGGACCCGTGTCCCGTCCGTCCCAACACGCAATCGAACCCTTCGCTCCCGAACCGCGGTTCAGCCGCGACGACCTGTGTCCTCGCAGCCGGCGGGACAATCCGGCGGCCGATCGTCGGGCCGGTCACGCCCGGGTCGCTGGCGGAGGGCATCGCGGCGGCGCTGACCCGGCGCTTGCGGGAACGGGAGTATCGGACCTGAGGACAATATATGAGACACACCGCGCGGGTCGGTGAGATTTCTCCCATACCGTCGGTTTTTCCTGTTCCCGGATGCATCCCTTGCGGTAGGCTCGACGTATCCTGAGTACGTGCCGGTTCGCCGGCCCCGGACTGTCCGGTTCCTCGTCCCGATCTGATTTCCCCAATGCCCGCTCCCACACGGGCCAGCCAGCGACAGTCCCCTGAGGCGTTCCTTGATCACACCCACTCGCCGGCATCTCCTCGCGGCGCTCACCGGCGCCCTCGCGCTCCCCGTCCTCGGGTCGGTCCCGGTTCGGGTTGCCGCTCAGGAGCGCCCCTACTGGCCGACCTTCGGCTGGCGCCAGATGGTGCCCGGCGAGGTCGGGGTCGACCCGGCGATCTTCGACGAGGTCACCGCCCGGATCCAGTCCGAGGCCCCGACCCGGTCGGCGATGGTCGTCGCCTTCGGGGGAAACCCGCTCTACGAGGACTACGCCGACGGCTTCCTCGCCCATCGGACGACCGACATCTGGTCCTCCACCGAGAGCATCACCGGCACCGCCGTCGGGATCGCGATCGACGACGGGATCCTGTCGCTGGAGAGCCGGCCCGGCGACCTGATCCCGGACCAGATTCCGGATGAGGCCGAGCCCGTCGTCCAGGACATCGCCGTCCGGAACATCCTGACGATGCGGGACGGCTGGCTCTGGGATGGCACGGTCGACTACGCCAACACCGACAACTGGGCCCAGCGGACCCTGACCCTGACCCTGCCGATGGAGACCGCGCCCGGCGACCTGTTCACCTGCAACTCCGGCGGGACACACGTCCTCTCGGGCGTGCTCCAGGCGCTGATCGGCCGGACCCTGCGTGCGTTCGCCCAGGAGCGCATCTTCGGCCCGATGGGCGTCGAGATCGCCGACTGGCGCGAGTCGCCGCAGGGCGAGTCGGCTGGTGGCTGGGGCCCGACGATCACCCCGCGAGAGATGGCGAAGTACGGCTACCCGATGCTGAACGGCGGGCAGTGGGACGGCGAGCAGCTCGTCCCGGCCAACTGGGTCGCGCAGGCGACGCGGTTCCAGTCGGACTCCACTGGGACGAACGACTCTGGCCTCGGGGCGGACTCCGGCTACCACTGGTGGCTGGCCGACATCGCCGGCTTCCCGGCCTTCTTCTCCCTGGGCTACGGCGAGTCCTGCATCTACGTCGTGCCGGGGCTGAACCTCGTCGCCGTCGCCGCGACCGCCGACGTGCCGCCGTTCGATGTCGTCGACGACCAGTCCCGACCCTAGAGCGACGGGCAGAAAGTCTGTCCGGAGCAGGGTTGGCTGCCCGCTATCGCCTGACGGCGATGCCCGGCCATAAATGACCGGGCTCAGGAACGGCGCGGAGCGTCCCAATAGACTCGTCCCGTTCAGCAAGCGATCGGCCGGACAACCTTTCTCACCTCCGCTGTAACCGGTCATCCGTGAGACACTCGTCCCGGCCGTCGTCAGTACCCGATGCCTGGACATCGCCGGCGGTCGGGTGGCGGCTGAACATCGCCCGGCCGCCCCGGCTTGGGCGTCATACGGCCATGATGTTCACGGCAGGAAAACAGGGTAAACGGGAGACGATCCTTGGTGCGTGACGAGCAGCGACACAGCGGGACGCCCGGGCGGCCCCACGGGCGACGGGACACCATCGGGCTGGCGCTGATCGGGTTGGTCGTCGTGCTCAGTCTGGTCATCGCCGCCCTGATCGCACTGCCCGCCTGGGCCAGCCTCAACGACCCGGTCGCCACCGCGACGCCGACCGCCGAGGCCGTTGGCATGACCGGGTTGGTCTCGTCGGTCGCGACGCCGGCCCCGCCCATGCGCAGTGCTACCCAGCGACCCCGCCCGACCGCGACCGACGCCCCGGACGACAAGGCGGACGCCTCCATCGCGCCGACCCCGACGACGGAGGTCGACGCGACCCTCCGCCCGGCCCCGCCGACCTTCCCTGACGACGGCTCCGGCCAGTCGACCCTCCTCCAGTCCGGTCCGACCTACCGGCAGGAGATCGCCCTGACCTTCGACGCCGGTGACGACCGGGGTCACGCCGAGGACATCCTCGACCTGCTCGGGGAGCGTGGGCTGGTCGCCTCCTTCGGCGTGACGGGTGAATGGGCCGAGGCCAACCCGGACCTGATCGAGCGGATGGTCGACGAGGGCCACATGCTGATCAACCACACCTACAGCCATCGGTCCTTCACCGGGCAGTCGACCGGCACCGGCGACCCCGGCAGCGACTTCCGGATCGAGGAGATCGAGCGGACCGAGCGGAGCGTCGAGGACATCGCCGGCTACGACCTGCGCCCGTTCTTCCGGCCGCCCTACGGCGACCTCGGCCAGCAGACCCTGACCGACGTCGCGTCGGCGGGCTACGGCGTGACGGTGATGTGGACGGTCGATTCGCTCGGCTGGCAGGACGGAGCGACCTCGGACGAGGTCGTCACCCGCGTCCTGGGTGGGGCGGCGCCCGGCGGGATCCTGCTGTTCCATGTCAGCGAGGACTTCGCCGACTTCCCCGCCCTGCCCGAGATCCTCGACGGCCTCGCCGCCCAGGATTACACCCTCGTCACCGTGGAGCAACTGTTGCGACCATAGAGGAGAGGTTGGCCGCTTCGGTGGTGGTTGCCCCCTGTTGCCTGGCGGTGATGCCCGGCCATGAATGGTCCGGGCTCAGGAACGGCGCAGAGCGATCCATCGGAGTTGGCTGATCCAGAGAACGACTGATCGCAAGAACGACTGATCGCACGACCTTTCCGACCCCGGTGTCGTCGCGCGGGTTGGACGAGGTTCCGGCACCGTCCGGCCCATCAGCAGGCTGACTCATCGTCGCGAAAGGTGTTTGGCCCGGCGTGACGGACGTGACCACCGACGTTGGACTGGTTTTGGGACTGCTCGTGGCCATGACGGCGCTGGTCGGGCTGGCCGGACGGCTGTCGTTGCCCGCGCCGATCGTGCTGGTCGTGGGCGGGCTCGTCATCGGGTTCGTGCCGGGGCTGCCGGACATCGCGCTCGACCCGGACCTGGTGCTGTTCGTCCTCCTCCCGCCGCTGCTGCTCTCGGCGGCGTATACCACCTCCCTCCGTGATGTCCGCACCTACGCCTGGCCGATCGCGAGTCTCGCAATCGGGCTGGTGGTGGCGACAATCTGCGCGGTGGCGGTCATGGCCCACGCCGTCATCCCCGGGATGGGCTGGCCGGTCGCGTTCGCCCTGGGCGCGATCGTCGCTCCGCCCGACGCCGTCGCCGCGACGAGCATCACCTCCCGGCTCGGCGTACCCCGGCGCCTCGCCGTGATCCTGGAGGGGGAGAGCCTCGTCAACGACGCGACCGCGCTCACCACGTACCGGATCGCCGTCGCCGCGGCCATCGCCGCCGGCGGCTCCGCCTTCTCCCTCCTCGATGCCGGCCGCGACTTCCTCGTGGCCGGCGCCGGTGGGATCGTCATCGGCGTGGTGATCGCCCACGGGATGCTGCGGCTGAACCGCGTCATCCAGGATCCCGGGATCGCGATCACCGTCTCCTTCCTGGCGCCCTACGCCGCCTACCTCGTCGCGGACGCGGCCGGGACTCCGGCGTGATCGCGGTGGTCGTCTACGGGCTGATCCAGGGGCGGCGGGACGACAGCCTGGCCGTCCGCGTCCGGGTCCAGGGGACCGTGATCTGGTCGCAGGTCACCTTCCTGCTCACCGGTCTCGTCTTCGTGCTGATCGGCCTGCAGCTCCCCGGCATCCTGGACGGGATCACGGACCAATCCGTTCCGGCACTACTCGGCTACGCCGCGCTCGTCAGCGCCACGGTCATCGTCGTCCGGATCGTCTGGAACGCGGTCATCCCGCGGGCGGCCCGGCCGATCACCCGGAACATCTACGCGGCGCTGTCGTGGCCGGAACTGACGGTCGTGGGCTGGGCCGGGATGCGCGGGGTCGTCACGCTGGCGGCGGCGCTGGCCCTGCCGCTGACGACCGATGACGGCGTGCCCTTCCCGCAGCGCGACCTGGTGATCTTCCTCGCGTTCTCGGTGATCCTCGTGACGCTCGTCGTCCAGGGGCTGACGCTGCCGGTGCTGATCCGGCGGCTAGGTGTGACGGAGGATGACGGCGAGGAGCGCGTCCGCAGCAAGGCTAACATCGTCGCGCTGCGGGCGGCGCTGGGACGGCTCGCCGAGCTGGAGGGCGATGGGGCATCGGGGGACGAGGTCGACGACATCCGGCGGCACTACGAGAACCGCCTCCGGGTGTACACGGACGGGTTCCACGGCCGCCCGGACGCGGAGGCGACCCGGCGCCACGAGGACTTCGGGCATCTCAAGACGGAGCTGATCCAGGCCGAGTCCGACGCGCTCGCCCGGCTCCGGGATGAGGAGTACTTCAGCGACGACGTCCTGCGCGATATTCGCCGGGATCTCGACCTGGAGCGGCTCCGGCTCGAGCCGTGAGCCGGGTGCGAGCGGCCGTGACGGTGGGTGGTCGTGGCGCACGGCGGGCAGGCTGGATTGGGTCGTGCGTGCCCTGATGCCGGGCCACGGGTCGCGTGCCCCACGCCGGTCCGGAACGAGAGGCCGTCTGAGATGAGCGATGACACCGAGCAGCCAATTCCGCCGGCCCGCGACGAAGGGCCGGCCGGGACAGCCGACCATCCCGGCGATACCGACCCGGACCACGCGTTCCTGGCGCCGACCCACCCGACCGACGCCGAGCTCGCCCAGCGGGAGCAGGACCGCGAGCTCGAGACGGGCGAGGAGAACCCGGGCTAGGCGCTACCGGCCGACCGTGCCGACCTTCGTCACCGTCGCCGCCGGGTCGATCAGGAACGCGACCAGCGTCGTCGGCCCGTTGGCCGTGACCAGCTGCCCGCCCGGGCCGGGGATCAGGCCGCTCTGACCCTGCCCGAAGCGGACGCCATCGACCAGCACCTCGCCCTCGAAGACGTGGAAGAAGGTGTGCCAGCCGGCGATGTCCGGCAGCGCGACGGTGCTGCCCTCGTCCAGCCGGACATCGTAGAGGTGGACGTCGTTGCGGACGGTGAACGGGGCGCCGGAGCCCCCGGAGCTGGCTCCCTCCGGACCGAACAGGTGCCGCCACTCCCCCGTCACCGGCGCTGGGATCGGCCCGTGCTGGATGCCCGGCCGGAGGTCGGCGGTGTGCGGGCGGACGAAGATCTGCAGCATCCGGAGGGGCGGGTCGCCGGCGTGGGTCTGCTCCTCGTGCCAGAAGGAGCGGCCGGCGTTCATGACCATCAGGTGGTCGGCGTCGGCGACGAGCTCCCCGACGGTCCGGTCGTTGTGCCGCATGACGCCGGCCGGGACCCACGAGATGATCTCATCGTTGCGGTGCTCGTGGAGCCGGATCCACGTCCCCGGCGCCAGGAACGACTCGGCGACAGCGGCCAGCCCGTAGTAACCGTGGTCGGTCGGCTCGGGCAGCAGGTAGCCGGGGTAGTGGATGTGGACGACGAACTTCCCCTGGTCGGCGACCCCATGCCGCCCCTCCGCCTTATAGATCGTCGTCGTGGCACCGTCGAGCGCCGTGGTCGTCTCGGTGTCCAGCGCGGTGCCGGTCGCCGACACCCCGTCGTCAGTCTCAATGTCGGTCGCTGTATTGGTCATGGGTTGTGTCTCCAGTAACGGTGACGATCCATTGCTTACGATAGATTAGCAATTGGCCCTCCATCTCACCATACGACGGTTCGGGAGGCAGAACGGATGTCCGATTGACACAACAGGATGGGTATCGGATGATGCCGTCTTTCGTGCCAGATAGTCACGCCGTCTGTGCTATCGGTGGCGGTTCCCGTACCGCCGCGCCGGCGACGAATCACACAGAGAGAAGACCGACCGATGGCGAGGACGCCCGCACCCTCACCGAAGGCGAAAGCCGCGCCCTCCGCTGCCCCGCTCGGCATCGAGGACACGCTCTGGAAGGCCGCCGACCAGCTCCGCGGCAACATGGACGCCTCCGAGTACAAGCACGTCGTCCTCGGGCTGATCTTCCTCAAATACATCTCCGATGCCTTCGAGGAGCGCCGCGTCACGATCTACGACGGCACCTCCAACCCGAAGAGCGACTACTTCATCGCCGAGGAAGCGGAGCGGTACGACGCCCGCGAGCAGATGACCGAGGACCGGGACGAGTACGCCGGTGAGGGCGTCTTCTGGGTTCCGGCCGAAGCACGCTGGGAGAACCTCCAGGCCAAGGCGAAGGACTCCCGCATCGGCGTCATGGTCGACAGCGCGATGGCGCTGATCGAGCAGGACAACCCGAGCCTCAAGGGGGTCCTGCCGAAGAACTACGCCCGCCCCGATCTCGATACCGTCCGGCTGGGTGAGGTCATCGACCTGATCTCCGGGCTGGACCTCGGCGGTCGTGAGAGCCGGTCGAAGGACGTGATCGGCCGCGTCTACGAGTACTTCCTCGGCCGGTTCGCCAGCGCCGAGGGCAAGGGCGGCGGCGAGTTCTACACGCCGCAGTCGATCGTCCGGCTGCTGGTCGAGATGATCGAGCCGCTCAAGGGCCGCGTCTACGACCCGTGCTGCGGGTCGGGCGGGATGTTCGTCCAGTCGGAGAAGTTCGTCGAGGCCCACGGGGGCCGGATCGGCGACATCTCGGTCTACGGGCAGGAGTCCAACGCGACGACCTGGCGGCTGGCCAAGATGAACCTCGCGATCCGCGGAATCGATTCCAACCTCGGGCCGCAGTGGGGCGACTCGTTCCGGAACGACCTGCACCGCGACCTGCGGGCCGACTACATCCTCGCCAACCCGCCGTTCAACATCAGCGCCTGGGGCGGCGACAGCCTCAAAGACGACGCCCGCTGGACGTACGGCGTGCCGCCCTCCGGCAACGCCAACTACGCCTGGATCCAGCACTTTATCCACCACCTCTCGCCGACCGGCGTGGCGGGCTTCGTCATGGCCAACGGCTCCCTGTCCTCGAACAGCAGCGGTGAGGGCGACATCCGACAGGCGATCGTCGGGGCCGATCTGGTCGACTGCATCGTTTCGCTGCCTGGCCAGCTCTTCTACTCCACCCAGATCCCGGTCTGCCTCTGGTTCCTGTCCCGCGACAAGAGCGGCAGTGGGCGTTTCCGAGACCGTCGGGGCGAGACGCTGTTCATCGATGCTCGGCAGCTTGGCTACATGTCGAGCAGGATTCACCGGGCATTGTCTGATGATGACCTCAACCTCATCACTAGTACCTATCATGCATGGCGTGGACAAGAGCAGGTCAAGGCATACGTTGACGTTGCCGGGTTCGCTGCTTCCGCCATAACTATGGAAATCAGAGAGCAAGGATTCGCCTTGACTCCTGGCCGCTACGTTGGTGCTGCGGCGACTGGGCTCAACGAAGAGAGCAATTACAACGCGATCATTCGCCTTGTTGACACTCTCGACAAGCAGATGGCGGAGGCAGCAGACATTGATGGGCGTATACGTGAGGCTCTGCAAAGCATTGATTGGACACCCGCAGATGTTATCAATGAGCTTGACGAGAAGTCCGAAGTGACCGCCAAGTGGGACCTAGTGGTCTGTCACGGCTCAAACGCTGGGTAGAGGCGGCGGAGTTTGATCCGGGCCTCGGTGGTGGTGAACTGCCAGTCGATGGTGGCATTCGCTCCGTTGCGCCGGTCGGCCCAGGCCGTCACG
>JAABUS010002384.1_pt1 | contig 35813 bp, 28 predicted proteins | sample 5560161 | NCBI WGS metagenome assembly JAABUS01 (sample SAMN10711885, study PRJNA513376) | rock metagenome | isolation source: Antarctica rocks | place: Antarctica: Victoria Land, Trio Nunatak nord | collected 2016-01-04 | reverse complement strand
AGTCAGGAGTTGAGGGGAGACGGGCGCACTCTCTAGCTCCAAATCAGCGTGGTTTCAAATTACGACTGGGTGGCCCTCCCGGACAGACCGCCGCACGGTTGCGACGGTCCCACGGGGCTCGAACCGGGTCGCCGACGGCCCTCACCCCCTGCCCCCTCTCCCAATTCTGGGAGAGGGGAACCTTGTACGAGCGTGGGGGATTCGGTCGTTGGGGAACCAGGAGCGCGATGCGTGGTCACGGCGGGGATGCGGGTCCGCTACGGGACGACGGGGAGGGGCTCGGGGTGACCCAGATGAGCTCTGGGGCCGCGGATGACGTCCTGGCAGGGACGGGTGGGATCGGCTGCTGCCCAGGTCCCCGCCCTCCCACCGGAGGCAGACCGCTTGATAATAGAATATATGTTCTAAAATGGGTTGTCAAGGGGTTTGGCTGGTGAATTTCTGGCGCGAGGTGAGGGCGTGGGGGATGAAGAGCGGTGGGCGGGGACGGGAGAAGGTGATGGAGGACGGGATCGGGGGAAGTGGCGAGGTTAGCGGACGGCGTAGCCGAGGGAGCGGATGAGGTCGGCGTAGTGCTCGCGGAAGACGGCGAGGTGGGCGTCGGTGAGGCGGTCTTTGGAGTCGCCGACCTTGGCGGCGCGAACGTGCTTGGCGCGGCGGTCCCCCTGCTTGCGAAGGTTTTCGGCGCTGCATTCCTCGACGGCGCGAGCGATCTTCTCGCGGGTGGCTGGCGCGAGCTCTGTGCTGAGTCGCTCAAGCGTCTCGATGGGATCGCGGTGGAGGTCCTCGTAGCGGAGCATGAGGGAATGGCCGCTGTGGAGCCATTCGTTGGCTTTAAGGAGGCTGTTCTGGAAGCCGCCTTGCCGGAGATAGGCGAGGACATCGGGGTCGTCGAGCGGTTTGCCGATGATGAGGCGTCGCGCACCACCACGGCGACTTTCGTCACCGATGTGATCCTGAAGCGAGAAGTAGTGGGAGACGAAGGCGTCGTAGGGGTCGCGAATGATGGTGACGAGGTGGGCGGGGACGGCGGCGACGGCGTCGGCGAGCTCGGGCGAGTAGTCGTAGTGCTGGTGAAAGACGGTCCCATCGTGGAACCGACCCGCCTCGACCCAGGCATTGAACGCGTCCAGCCGGGCCTCCGCGGGCGATGTCTTGGGGCCGAGGGCGCGGAGCTCGTACATGGAGGCGAGGAGAGACTTGAGCCAGACGTTACCGGTCTTGGCGGGGCCGGCGATGACGATTCTCACCGATGGGGACTCCTCCAGATGCCAATCTCATGGCGGCGGAAATATTCACGGACGAACGCGTTGGTATCGTACCATCTGCCCACCGGTTGTTCACCGCCCGGCCGGGCGATCGGAGAGAGAAACGTCGACGGATTGTCGGACCTCAAGTAGACGTTGGAGCGGTTGTCCCATACTTGAAGGTCGTCGGTACATTAATCGGTGCGCGGTCAGTCTAGTTCATGGCGTCACGCTTTGATTTCAAGACGCAGAAGGTAGGTTCCACATGAGTAATCGAGATGAAGGAGGAACCGGTCCGGAAGATCGCGAGGCGCAGGTGCGGGAGCGGGAGGACAGGATCCAAGCGCGACAGGCGAGAATGAAGGCTCGGGAGGAAAGGCTCGCCGGATGGGAAGACGGCTCCATCGAGGAGGACGTTACCGCCGACAGCCGAAACATGTTGCTCGCGTTCGCGGGTCTGAGAGAACGGTTTGGGATGCCGGTTTTCGAGTTCAAGCGGATTACGGACCAGTTCCGGTCGAATCGCTTGCTGCTGCGCGACCCGACGAGTAGTTGGCTCGGGCGTCGAAGAGGTAACCGAGCACCTCCGATCGCGAATCGGTTCGGAGATTAGCCGAAGTGTCGCGGTCGGGGCGTCCGCCGGTGGGTTCGCGGCGATTCTGTTTGGATGTTTGCTCGATCTGGATGAGGTGCATGCGTTCTCGCCGCAGACGTTCATCGATGCCGAGAACCGCAAACGCTACGGTGACGACCGCTGGCAGATGCAGCTCGATCTCTTGCATGATGATCCAGATCAGTCGGACCGGTTCTTCGACCTGGCCTCGCTCTTGGCCACCAGGCGCGGTCGGACAAGGTTTCACATCCACTATGCTCGAGGGGAGCGTCTTGATGGCGATCACGCGAAGCGCCTCGTTGGACTCGGCGACGTAATCCTGCACGAGTACGACGACGATCGACACAACGTTGTGAAGGGCTTGCGAGACAACGGCACGTTGGAGCGAATTCTCCACGACGCCTTATCTGTGACCGCCTGAACCCATGTCAACGGAGACCTTCAGCGAACTTCATAACCGAGACTGCGGATGATGTCGGGATAGCGTTCGCGGAAGATCGCGAGGTGTTGTTCGCTGAGCCGATCGCGGGAGTCGCCGATCTTCGCCGCTCGCACGTGCCATGCGAGCATGTCGCTCATCCGCCGCATATTCTCGGCGCGGCACTCCTCGATGGCCTGGATGATTGGTGGTTGGGCCACCGGTGCGATCTGATCGGTCGCGCGGGTCAGCTCGACCACGGGATCGTGGTGGAGACCTTCATACCGAACGACGACGGCCCGACCGCTGTGAAGCCAGCCGTTGGCGCGAGTCAGGTTCGAGGCGAAGGCGCTGCCGAGGAAGGTAAGGACATCGGGATGGTCGATCGGCTTTCCGATCATGACATCGCGCGGCCGCGGACGTATATCTGTCACGTCGTTCTCGACGCGATCCTGCACCCATGAATACAGGGAGACGAACATATCATAGGGGTCGCGGACGATCGTGACGATGCGAGCTGGGGCCGCCTCGATGGCATTGGCGAGATCCTTGGAGAAGCGGCCGTGCTGATGGTAGATCGAGTTCGCTGGGAAACCACCGCGCTCGACCCAGGCCGTGAAGGCATCCGCCTTGGTAGCAGGAGTTTCCTCGCCCGATAACCAGGTTAGGCCGTAGATACGGCTGAGGAGACACTTGATCCAGTTGTTCCCCGATTTAGGCGCTGATGCGACGACGATCCGCATCCAACTGACCTCCTCGGCTGATCGAGCGGCGAGTGAACGGCCGGCATCTGGCGTACGGCCGGGGTCCTACCGGACCTCGTAGCCGAGGCTTTCGACGAGCGGGCCGTAGCGCTCCCGAAAGATGGCGAGGTGATCTTCGGTGAGCCGGGCTCTGGAGTCGCCGACGGTGCCCGATCGGATATGGCGCGACCATTTCTCAGTTCGCTGGCGAAGATTGTCGGCACGGCACGACTCAACGGCTTGCTCGAGCCGGTCGTCCGCGACGGGCGCGATCTGACCCGTCACGCGCCGTAACTCGCCGAGAGTATCGCGGGAGAGGTCCTCGTAACGGGCGACGAGCGAGCGGCCACTGTGAATCCAGGCGTCGGCGCGAATCAGATTCTCGCCAAAGCCATCGGCGAGATAAGCGAGGACGTCGGGATGGTCGAGGGGTTTGCCGATGATGGCGTCGCGGGGTCGCCGTTTCTCACGTTCGGGCTCGTTGGCGGCGCGATCCTGGACCCAGTAGAAAAGGGAAACGAAGGCGTCGTAGGGATCGCGGATGATGGTCACGAGGTGAGCAGGGGCGGCGTCGATGGCGTCACAGAGGTCCTTGGTGTAGCGGGCGTGCTGGTGAAAGATGGTGGAGTCCGGGAAACCGCCGCTCTTCACCCAGGCGGCGAAGGTCTTCGGCCGGGTGTCGGGCGTCTTGCTGCCGCCGAGAACGTGCAACCCATAGGTTGACGCGAGGAGGCACTTCAACCAGCGATTGCCTTGCTTGGGGGGGCCGTTGATGACGATCCTCACCGGTTCGATCTCCTGGGGCTGAGGGATAGTGGGCCGGGGGGGATTCGGGATGTTCCGGCGGTCCGCGAAAAAGCGTAAGCGGGGAGAATCGCCCTGGTCGCCTCGTTGTGGTCCTTCGGGCCACGGGGGCCGCAAGCAGCGCCCCTACGGCTCGCGGTCCGCGACAACGCTCCCGCGCTTCGCTGCTCCGGGGTTACGGATGGGGGGCGACGCATGCGTCGCCCCTACCAGACAGGGGGCGCGCGAAAGCCCGGCCGCACCGCTAGACCTCGTAGCCGAACTGCTCGAGGACGTCTCGGAAGACCTCGTTGCAGACCTCCTGCATGTGGGGATCGAGCGACTGGCGCCAGCGGCCAAGGGAGGTCGAGACGTCGCTACTGGTGAGGTGGCGTTTCATCTCGGGATTTTCCGCGGCGGCGCGGGAGATCATGCCGTCGACGGTGGCGTCGTCGTGGTCGAGGTCGAGGTAGGCAAGGACGCCGCGAAGGGTCTCGGTGGGCTCGAGGATGAGGTCCTCGTAGCGGATGAGGTGGGCGCGACGCTGGCGCCGCGGCCAGCTCTTGGAGAGGAGGCGGACGGTGCCCTGGCGAACGAAGCGGGCGAACTCCTCATCGCTCTTAATCCACTCGGGACCAAAGACGCGGCGGCCGTGTTTGACGTTGTAGGCGAGCATGGAGCTGACGACGTCACGGAAGTCACGGACGAGGAAGACCTCGCGCGCTTGGGGATAGAGCTCCCAGACGAGCCAGGGCAGGTTATCGGGGCGGTGCTTTTCCGCGAAGTAGATGGCGTCGCTTTGACCTTGGGCGGAGGCGACCAGCTTGTAACAATCTTCGATGCTGCGCTGGCAGAAAGCGGCCATCTCTTCGACGTGGGTCCGTCCGAACCACTCGGCGAGACCTGGGGTCGCGCTGGCAGGCTCGGGGTAGAAGGGGTTGTAGCCGATCCACGACCGTTCGGACTGAAAGAAATCGGCCTGGGCGGAGCGGTAAGGATCACGCGGTTCGGAGAGGACGTTAAGCATGTGGAGCCAATACCGGGCGGTGCGCATCTCATAGGGGTAGAACTGGTGGACGGCGAGGCGGGGATGCTCCGAGAGGAGGCGCATCGTCCAGGTGGTGCCGGCGCGGCCCATCGTCGTCAGCATGAGCGGCTGCAGTGTTGGCTCGAAACCGGAGTGGAGCGGTTGGTGGCGGAGCTTGATCGAGCCGAGACGGACCCGGGTCTCGTCCTTGAGGACGGCCCGCACCTGGAGGTTGATCCCTGGCTCGAGGCCAAGGACGCTGACCCAGGTGCGGAAGCCGCTGGTTCCCACGCCATCGACGTCCGGAAACTCGGCGGCGACGTCCCGTCGCTGCTGGTCGAGGGGGACGCGGCGGAGAACAGCACCTTCGGCGTAGACCTCGACGGCACCGGGAGGGATGTCCTGGCCAACGACCCAACCAGAAATTTCAATGTCATAGACATCGGAGGTGGACCCGGTGGCGGGCTTGTCAAGGGCGAAGCCCCGGAGTCGCTCGAAGTTGACGGGGGCGAGTTGAACGTTTTCGATTTCCACCAATGCCATCGAGGGTCACTCTCCTGCGGCTGCGTACATGTGGCGGTCTTGTCTGCGGTTTGCCGAGCAGATCGCTTTTCGGTCAATTGCCGTTCGTCCGCGAGCCCGCCGGTCGGGGACCGCGGCGAAATGATGGCTAGCCTAGGCCCTGCGCCGCGGGCGCGCGGTTCCAGTGAGCGGACCGATACCCGGTCAGTCCGGGGCGGGAGGATAGACTGTACCATGGAGCGTCGTACGCGGGACAGGACAGCGGAATGGCGGGTCGGGAGTGGGCAGCGCGGGCGCGAGAACGGGGACGGACGGAATGGATACTGACGTTCGGATGACTGAGCCGGAGGCTGAGCAGGTTCTGCGGGGGACGGAGTACTAGCACTACTCGTTCGATCTGCCGTGGGGTCGGACTAGGGCGAGCAAGCCGGGGACGGATGAACGCCATCAGCAGCGGCGGCAGCATTTCTTCGAGCCGCTCCTGGAGGGCTATGGCGGATCGTTGGCGGGGAAGCGCGTGCTCGATCTGGGGTGTTGCCAAGGATTCTGGACGTTGGAAGCGGCGCAGGCGGGAGCAGGCTTCTGTCTGGGTTTGGACTCGTCCGAGGCGTTTATTCGAGAGGCGCGCGCGCTGCGAACCGTGTTCGGCGCGGATGCGTGCGAGTTTCGGCAAGCGCATTTGGAAGAGGACTTATGGTGGCAAGACCTGGAGCCGTTTGACGTCACGCTCTTTCTTGGTCTGTTCTATCACCTCGCCGATCCGATCTCGGTAATGCGCCGGGCGATGGCGCTGACGGGCGAGACGATGATCGTCGACACGGTGGTGCAGCAGCGAGACGAGCCCTTGCTGCTGCTGGTGCCGCGCAATCTCGATGAGCCGAGCACCAAGAACTCCGGTCTCTCGACGGGAATCCGGGTGCAACCCACGCCGGCGGCGCTGGTTGCGCTGTTGGAAGATGGAGGCTTCACCTCGGTGGAGGTGCTGCCGAACCGGGGGCCGTTGCCTCGTGACTACGAGAGCGGTCGGCGGGTGAGTGTGATCGGACGCCGGTAGGAGTAAACGGCGACGAGCGAGTCGCGCGGCTGTAGAGGGTCGATAGGACGACGAGGCACCGCCAGCGGCACCGGATTGACTGTGTGCTCACCCCGAGTCATACGCTTACAAACGTATCCCGTTATAAAACGGCATGAGCGCGTGCGTATTTACGCGGTGGGCGTGCCAGCCGGATTCGGCTCGATGAGTACTACGTCATCAAGAAGCCAGCCGTTCGCCGCCTCCGCAAAGACGAAGAGAACCGTCGCGCGGGACTCCGGGACGGGCGTGCCGCCGGGGGATAGACTTACGACCGTTCGCGCGACGCCGATCCGGCCGTCGGCGAGACGGCCCATCCTCGATGTGCCGACCGCTGTTACCGCCATCGAGACGCTTTCGGCGTAACCGGCGTCGGTGAGAATGCTGAGCGCTGAGTTGATACCCTCTACTCCCTCTTCAACGGCGATGCGGGTCAGATAACCCTCGCTAAACCCGACGAGGCCGCGCAGTGGGTCACTAATCGCAAAGCACGACGCCATCGCCTCCGCGGAGGCGGTGACCGCGTCCTCGGTTGCCGAGTCCACGGGCGATAAGGAGGGCAGCGGCACCGGTTCCTCGAACGTGCGGGATAAGCTGGGCGCGGGGGTGGCGGCTTTGCGGGTGTGCTCTAGCAGCCGCGTCAGGGAGAGCGGCTTCGCTGCGCAGGTGGCTACCGTTCCCTCATTCGTCGCGGTGGCGGTTGGCGTACCGGTCCCCGGGGGTCGGCGCGAAGCTGGCTAGCGCGAGGTTGACGATGGTCACCAAAATGGAAGACCTCATGGAATCATCCCGTGGCCCTCATGTTGGACCGCGCCAACGACCAGGTTATTTCCCATTCGCACCCGTGTCTTTTCTCACCGGGCACACTCATCTCGACCAATCGGGATTTTAGCCTTACCGCAACCAGAAACGTTGGTCTCCGTTTGACCCAACCATCTCGCCGAATTGTCGCCGGGGCGGGTTATGAGACCAGCCTGCTAATCGTTGGACCCCGACGGCAGCGCCTGGGACGAAGGGCTGATCGTGTAGACTCGGGCCAGAAGCCGGCTCCGCGGCGCGCCTCGCTGGGGATGTTTTGCTCCAGGGTCTACGCCTTCCGCGAGACGTTTTTGACCTTTCAAAATAGATTGGTTTTGAGACGTGGGAGATGCCGGTTTGGGGGACGCTGTGCCGTATTGGGACTATGGTAAATCGATCGAGTGAGGGCGCGGATGGCAGGCGAGGGGATATCGGGGGCCGCGACGTGGCCGTACGTGGTGTGTGACGAGCCGGAGGCGGGAGCCACGGTGACGCAGGTGGGGAGGATCAGTGGCTGGGCCTATAGCCCGGCTGGTGTGAGGAAGGTCGCGGTCTCGCTGGGCGGGCGACGCGTGGAGGTGGCGGAGCGGGGGATCGCGCGGCCCGACGTCGCGGCCGACCATCCAACGTGGCCGAACGCTGAGCCGAGCGGCTTCGCGTGCTCGTATGAGCTCGATGGTCACCTGCTGGCATTGGCGCGTCAGACGGAGTTGGTGATCGAGGTCGAGGATGAGGCGGGGCGGCGGGCGGAGGTGCGGCGTTCGCTTCGGATCGACGATCCAACGACGGTGGCGCTGTGGTGTGACGAGCCAGCCGACGGTGCGCCAGTGACACTGGGTGACACGATCAGCGGCTGGGCCTACAGTCCAGCCCACCTGCGAACGATCGAGCTTTGGTTGGGTGGCGAGGCCATGGGCATGGCGGAGCAGGGGATCGAGCGGCGGGACGTGGCAGCCGACCATCCGGAGTGGCCGCGAGCGATGGAGAGCGGGTTTCGCTATCGCCTCTCGCGGTTTCCGGGACCTCCGTATCCACAGGAATCCGAGCTCCTGGTGGTGGCCGAAGATGAGGCGGGCCGGCGGGCTGAGCTGCGACGCGCGGTGACGCTGGTGACGCCACCATTGACGATGGATGGCTCGCTGGACATTCCGAAGCTCCGGCAGCCACTTGACCCGTTGCGGGAGGCGGGTTGGTCGAGCCCGCTGGTGGCGCATGGCTGGGCGTTCGACCCGGGCGGGGTGGAGCGGATTGACGTGCTCCTCGATGACCGGGTGGTGGCGGAGGCCGAGTATGGGGTGCCGCGGGAGGATGTGGAGGTGCTGCGCCCCGAGTACCGGGGCCTCGGGTTGGCGGCCCGCTCCGGCTGGCTCGCGGTGGTGCCGACGGAGGGGTTGGCGGATGGGCGCCACCAACTGAGCGCGGTGATTCACGGCGCGTCGGGTTCGCACGCGCTCGGGCCGACCCCGGTCTGGCTGCGGGCGACGAGCGTGCGGACGAATCAGGCGCGGCGCGAACGGATGGAGGCATTGCTGCGCTGCCCAGCGTGCGGCGGCGGCCTAGAGCGGACGGCGGAGGGTCTGGTGTGCGCGGGGTGCGACCGGACGATCCGCGAGAACGACTTCGGGACGCTCCTCTTTGATGAGACCTACGCCGGTCTCGACTGGCGGGAGGCGGTCGCGACCAGTCATGGCTATCCGCGCGAGGTCGGGGATATGATCACGGCCGTGGCGGATGGGTTGATTCTCGATATCGGCGCGGGTCTCCGGGAAAATCTGGAGAACGTGATCCAGCTCGACGCGATCGCCTTTCCGACGACGGACGTGGCGGCGAACGCGGAGTCGCTGCCGTTCGCCGACGCGTCGTTCGACGGCGTGGTGGCGTGCGCGTTACTGGAACACGTGTCGGTGCCCTTCGACGTCATCAAGGAGGTGAGGAGGGTCTGTAAGATAGGGGGATGGATCCACGTCGATTGGGTCGCGGTCCACCCCTATCACGGCTTCCCGCATCAATACTTCAATGCGACGGAGAGTGGCTTGGCCTGGGCGATGCGTGAGCTGGGTGGGGCCGAGGGAGTGGTCGGGCTGACCGATCCACGAATCACGGTCCGGCTGGTGCTGCAGAACTGGCTGGGGAGTCTGGAAGATCCTGAGGCGCGAGCTCGGGTGGGTGGACTGACGGTCGGAGAACTGGTGGCCTTGTTGGAGGACCCCGAGATCGATGCCCACCTCTTCAAGGCGCTGAACGCGATCTATCCGGACGGGCGACGTCTGCTGCCGCCGAAGGTGACATTTACCGGGGTCCGGGCGCGCTAATGACGCTGACCGCACCCATCCTGAGAGGAGCATGCCGATGATCGACGAGCAGACTCCGCCGGCGGCTCCTGACGCCCACAGTGATTGGCACCGGACGGAAGTCGGTGGGATGTGGGATGAGGTCGGCCAGCTTCAATTCCAATTCCTCGTCGAGCAGGGTCTGAAGCCGCGAGATGTGCTGCTCGATATTGGCTGCGGGAGCCTGCGCGGTGGGGTGCACTTCATCGATTATTTGGAGACGGGCCACTACTACGGCGTGGATCGCAGCGAGATCATCCTGACCGCTGGTCGGGCGATCGAGCTGCCGCGCTATGGGTTGACGGAGAAGCAGCCGGTCCTGGAAGTGATGGATGACTTCGGCTTCAACCGCTTGGGCAGACGGTTCGACGTCGCGATCGCGCAATCAGTGTTCACGCATCTCCCGTTGACCGACATCATCCGCTGCCTGATGAACGTTGAGGGAGCGTTAGTGTCGGGTGGGGCCTTCTACGCGACGTTCTTCGAGAACCCAAGTGGGAAGCGGAACCTCGAACCGGTCTCGCAGCCGGTCGCAACGGGTCATCCGGTGGTGTCCTATTTCGACCGAGACCCGTTTCACTACGACGTGGGGACGTTCCAGTGGATCTGCGCGGGGACTGAGCTCGACGTCGACTACATCGGCGACTGGGGCCATCCCCGAGCGCAGCGGATGCTGCGGTTCCGGCGGCGGGAAGCGGGTGACGGGCCGGCGTGAGGTCGGGCACCAGCAGCCCGATCATTCCATGTTGAGCGAGAAATCCTCGCCTTTGCGGGTGAGGTTTGGGTTGTAGAAGGGGTCGTGCTTGATGACGTGGCTCCAGCGGCCGCGCATGTAGCCGACCTCGTCGCCGTCGGCGATGGCCGTCTTGGTGACCGACTCGTGGTGATAGAGGACGGCGTGGGGGGTGTAGACGACGCGGTAGCCGCGCTCGCCGATGCGCAGACACATGTCGACGTCGTTGAAGGCGATCGGGAGGTGGTCGGCGTCGAGGAGACCCACCTCGTCGAAGATCTCGCGGCGGAGCATGGCGCAGGCGAAGGTGACCGCGCCGTAGTTACGGACCAGGTGCGGGAACTCGAAGTAGCCGGGGTGGCTGGCGGGGAAGTGGCGAAACGGATGGGTGCTCATCTCGTAGGGGCCGAGGACGACCCCGGCGTGCTGGATGGTGTCGTCGGGGAAGAGGAGCTTGGCGCCGACGACGCCGACTTCGGGGCGCTGGGCATGCTCGAGCATCGTTTCGAGCCAGTCGGGGGTGATGACGGTGATGTCGTCGTTGAGGAGGACGAGGTAGGGGGTCTCGACCAGGGGGATGGCGTGGTTGATGATGGCGGAGAAGTTGAACGGTTTGAGAGCGAGGGGTACCCGGCGGAGGTTCGGGTGGGTTGAGCGAAGGACGCCGCAGAGATCGGCGACGGCGTTGTCATCCGAGTTATCGACGACGAGGACGCGCAGGTTGGGGTAGGTGGTCCGGGTGAGGAGGCTGTCGAGGCAGGGTTGGAGGAAGCGCAGTTTGCCGCCGGTGGGGACGACGACGGTGATCTCGGGCTGCTCGGAGAGGTCGTAGCGGACGCGCCAGCGGCCGGGTGCGAGGCCGGGCTCGACGCGGCCAGCGATGGCGCGGCGGGCGAGGGCGTCGGTGAGAGCGCGGTCGGCCGATTCGGCCGGAGGCGAATGCGTCGCCATTAGCGCCTGGGCCGGCGCGGATGGGTCGGCGCGGCGTGAGGAGAGGATACGGGGGACGTGGAGGACGCGGTCGGTCCGCTCGGTGAGGCGGAGGGTGAGGTCGTAGGTTTCGGCGCCGTTGAGGCCGGAGCGGAGGGCGCCGAGCTTCTGGACCATTGTGCGGCGGTAGAGGGCGGAGGGGCCGATGTAATCCATCGAGAGAAGGAGGTCGGGTGACCAGTCGGGTTTGAAGAAGGGATCCCAGTGCAGCGACGCCTGGTCATCGATCTTGTCCTCGTCGGCGTAGGCGAGATCGGTGTCGGGATGGTCGTTGAGGGCCCGCGCCATCTCGGAGAGATAGAGTGGCGAGAGGAGGGTGGAGGGATCGAGCAGACTGACGAACTCCCCGGTTCCTTGACCGACTGCCAAGTTCGCGGCGACGGCGTGGCCGGACCCTGCTGGCGGGGCGATGAGGGTAATGCGGCGGTCGAGCGCGGCGAGGTCGGAGAGGAGAGCACGGAGGGCGACGGAAGGATCGGTGGGAGCCAGGAAGAGGCGCCAGGCGTTGTAGGCTTGGGCGCGGACGGCGTCGATCGTCGCTCGCAACCCTGGCGCATCGGAGTGGGAAACGGGCACGATGAGGTCGAAGGTCGGTTGATAGGAGAGGCTTTTGGCAGCGACGCGGGCCTCGGAAATATCTTCGTCCGTTGGCTGGTGGAGGGCTAACCACTCCTGGTATTGAGCATTGAGGCGGGGAACTTCGCCGATCGCCAGGTGGCGGGGGGCGATCTCGACGTCCCGGGCGATCTCGGTCCGCTTGTCGTCGGCGGCGGTGATGCGGACGACCAACCGGTGTGGGCCGGGGGCAAGGTCTTCGACGGGGAGGGTGCCGACGAACCCGCTGTGTTCGACGCCGGGGAACGTGGGATAGGTGGCGGCGACGTCGGGCCGGAGGGAGCCGTAGGAAACTTTGCCGCGGGGCGCGCCGTCGACGAAGGTTTCCACGGCCGCGATGCCGGATGACGAGAGCGCCCAGCCCCAGACGCCGAGATACTCCGCTTTGACGGGGGTGGGCCGGACGAGCGCGGGGCGATCGAGAAAGGCGAGGAGACGGCCCGAGGTGACCGCGTTCGCATCGACCTCAAAGCGGATGGTCAACGCGCCCTGGCGGCCGTCGTGGCGGGTGAAACGGACGACAAGAGTGTGGAGGCCGTTGGCGAGGTCGCCGGTCGGGATCGAGCCGTCGAATCCGGTCGCATCGAGATCGGGGTAGTCGGCGTGGGGCGGCACTTTGGGGCGCGGCTCGCCGTGGGTGATGGTTCCGCGCGGCTGGTCGTCGACGAGCGTTTCGACCGTGCGGACGCCGGACGGCGCGAGGGTCCAACCGGAGACGACGAGTGGTCCGTCGATGACCGTGAGGAAACCATTGGTGGGACGGTCGCAGCCGACGAGGATCGGGCGGTCGTCCTGGGCAGCTGGTTCCGGGCGGGGTCGGTGGGGCTGCCAGGTGAGGTTCCACTTTTCCTCGAAGCGCTGGCGGTTCGCGGCGAAGAGGGCTGCATACTCGCCAGTGGGCAAGAGTTTGCCGATGGAGGCGTGGTAGGCGTGGTGGACGTAGGCGTCGGGCGCCCAAGCGACCTCGTAGCCGGCGGCCTTGACGCGAAGGGCGTAGTCTTCGTCTTCGAACATGCCGACCACGTAGCGCTCGTCGAGGGGTCCGACGCGCTCATAGACGTCGCGGCGCATGGCGGCACAGAACATCATCGGCATCCGGATGGGGATGACGGGCTGCTCGTCAAGGGTGGCGGCGCGCTCGCGGGCGAAGCGGAGGAACTCGCCGTAGGTCTGGTAGGGGGCCTCGACCTGGGCTTCGTTGCAGGTCCGGTTGGTAGCGGGCCCGAGCAGGCCGAGCGAGCGGTCTTCAAGGTGGTGGGCGAGACGGGTCAGCCAGCCAGGGGGGACGATGGTGTCGTTGTTGAGGAGGAGGAGCAGGTCGCCGGTGGCAGCGGTGAGGGCCTGGTTGTTGGCCGGGGCGAAGCCAAGGTTTTGACGGTTGAGGAGGACGCGGACGTGGGGATGAAGGTCGGCGAGGGCTTGGAGATAGGCGGGCGTGCCGTCGGTGGAACCGTTGTCGATGACGACAACTTCGTAGTTGGGGTAGTCGGTATTGGCGAGAATGCTGGCGAGGCAGAGCTTGGTAAAGGCGAGGTTGTCGTAGGTGACGACGGCGATGGTGGCGCGGGGGAAGGCGGCGCGGATGGCGGAATCGGCCTTGTGATAGCGGTCAATCGCGTCGGCTGAATCTGGAGAATTGGGCGTGAGGAGGACATCGGCGCCGGCAGGAAGCCGGGCGGTGTCCGGCGTGGGGGAGACGGCGGGGTCGGTCTGAACTGGGAGGGCAGTTTCGTCCGCGACGACGCGCCAACCCCAACGCTGGCGGGCAAGGAGCGCGGAGGCGGCGGCGTCGGGGGTGGCAACGTAGAGGGCGGCGGTCTCGATGGCGTGGTCGTGGCGGAGGGTGGCGAGGGCGTCGAGGAGATGTGTGCCGTCATCGGGTGGGGACGGCAGCGGCGGAGAGGGGATGTCGAGCAGGTTGGGAGCGGGTGTCGCGGGCGGGGCACTCGGGCTGGGGGGTTGAAGGAGGCGGAAGACACGGTGGCCGTGCCGGGAAAAGGCTTCGGCGAGGGCCACGGCGCGGGCGGCGGCGGGGCCGTCCGCGCCATGGAGGAGCAGGATCAGGTCGTAGCGGGCGAGGGTCGCCGGCAGGGGCGCATCGAGCGCGGCTTGAACCGTGGCGGCGGGCAACTCCGGCTCGCGCTGGCGCGCCGCGGCGGCGATGACGAGGGTATCGGTGAGGCCCGCCGGGGGACCGCCGACCGCGGCGCTCGCCGGCTGCGGGAGGGTGGTGGCGGCGGGAGATGGCGGCGGGGAGCCGGGTAGGTGTGCGCGATCGGAGCTTGAGGATGCAGTCATTGGCTGGTGGCTGATTCCATGTTGAGCGAGCAATCCTCGCCGCGTCGGGTGAGGTTGGGGTTGTAGAAGGGGTCATGCTCGATGACGTGGCCCCAGCGGGTGCGGAGGTGAGCGATTTCGCTCGGCGCGGCGATGACCTTCTTGGTGACCGACTCGTGGTGGTAGAGGACGGCGTGAGGGGTGTAGATGATGCGGTAGCCATGCTCGCCGATGCGGAGACACATGTCGACGTCGTTGAAGGCGATCGGGAGATGCTCGGCGTCGAGGAGACCGGCTTCGTCGAAGACCTCGCGGCGGAGCATGGCGCAGGCGAAGGTGACCGCGCTGTAGTCGCGGATCACGTTCGGCAGGCCAAAGTAGCCTTGGTAATTGCCGGCGTATTGTTTGAAAGCGTGGCCGGTTCCCTCGTAGGGTCCGAGGATGACGCCAGCATGCTGGATGGTGTCGTCGGGGAAGAGGAGCTTGGTGCCGACGACGCCAACGTCGGGGCGCTGAGCGTGTTCGAGCATCGTTTCGAGCCAGTCGGGGGTGATGACGGTGATGTCGTCGTTGAGGAGGACGAGGTAGGGGGTCTCGACCAAGGGGATGGCGTGGTTGATGATGGCGGAGAAGTTGAAGGGGGTGAGCGAGAAGGGCTCGCGGCGGATGCCGGGATGGTCGACGGCAAGTTTTGCACAGAGGTCGGCGACCTCTGTCCCCTCGGAGTTGTCAATAATGAGGAAGCGAACGTTGGGATAGGTACTCTCGGAAAGGATGCTTTCGAGGCAGGGCTGGAGAAACTGCATCTTGCCGCCGGTCGGCATGACGAGCGTGATCTCGGGCTGCTCGGCGAGGTCGTAGCGGACGCGCCAGCGGGCCGGGACGAGACCCGGTTCGACGCGACCATCGATGTTTCTGCGTGAGAGAGCCTGAGAGAGAGCTTTTTGGGCCGTCTTGAGCGGAGCATCGTCTGGCGTGAGACCAGCCGCGACCTTGACGCGGCGGGAGGTGAGGAGCGCGGGAACGTGGTGGACGCGGTCGGTCCGCTCGGTAGCGCGGAGGGCGAGGTCGTAGCGATCGGCGCCCTTAAAGCCCCGGCGCAGGCCGCCGAGCTCTTGAATCAAGGAGCGGCGGTAGAAGGTAAGCGGGCCGAGGTAGTTCATGGAGAAGAGGAGATCGGGCGACCAATCCGGTTTGAAGAAGGGATCCCAACGGAGACCGGTCGCGTCGTCGACCTTGTCTTCATCGACGTAGAGAATATCGGTGTCCGGCGCGTCGTTGAGGGCATGGACTACTTCAAAGAGGGCGAGTGGGGAGAGGACGTCGTCGCCGTCGAGCCAGGCGGCGAACTCGCCGTCGATCTGGGCGAGCGCTTTGTTGGCGGCGTTGGCGAAGCCTGTCACGCGGAGCTTTGGGAGGAGTCTAATCCGGGGATCGCCGGCGGTGGCGTCGGCGAGGAGGGCCGGCAGGGTGTCGTCGCTAACGGCGTCAGGGGCGATGCAGAGCTCCCAATTGTCGTAGACCTGGGCGCGGAGCGCGTCGAGCAGCGGTGGCAGCCAGACCGGGGACTCGAGGCCGATTGGGGCGATTAGGCTGATCTTGGGGCGATAGGCAAGGGCGGTGGCTTGTTGAGCGGCGTCGGAGAGCTGCGCGTCCGTGGGGAGGTGAGCGCGGAGCCAGGTGGGATATTGAGCGTTGATGTGGGGAACCTCGCCGATGTCGGCGACGGTCGTATCGACTTCGAAGTGGGCAGCGACCTCGGCCCGCTGGCCGTCAAACGCGGTGACCCGGACCAGCAAGAGATGCTCGCCATCCGCGAGGCCGTCAACGGGGACGGAGCCGGTGAAGCCGCAATGGTCTGAGCTTGGATAGTCCGGATGGCTAAGGGCGACGTCGGGGCGGAGGGCGCCGTAGGCGACGCTGCCGAGGGACTCGCCATCAACGAAGGTCGCGACGTCGCGGACGCCCGAGGGTGAGAGTGCCCAGCCGACCACCATCAGGCGGTCGCGGACGACGGTGCGCGTGTATGGTGCCGGCTTGTCGCAGGCGGCCAGGACGCGACCGGTGATCTTCGCGGTCGAGTCGACTTCAAACTGCGTCTTGAGCTCAACCCGGAAGCCGTCCAAGGCGGTAACGCGGATGACCAATTTGTGGTCGCCATCAGCCAACCCCTCGACCGGAACACGACCGAGAAAGCCACAGTTTTCGCCGTCGGGGTAGCCGGGATGGATGATGGCGACGTCGGGACGTTGCACTTGGCCGTACGTGATGTGGCCACGAACGGCGCCGTTGACGATCGCTTCGACACCGAGAATGCCAGCCTTGGAGAGGGTCCAACCGGAAACGACGAGAAAGCTCCCAGCGACGACTTCCGGCTCACGGCCAGGGCGCTCACAGGAGCCGATGATCGGGTTGACAGGACGCTGAGCAGCTTGCGGCGGCGGGGAGGTCGGCGGAGAGGGAGACGGCTCTTGGCGGACGGCGTCGGCCGCGACCGGGGCGGCGGTGCCTGGGTCGAGATCTGGTAACGGAGGCGGGTCTCCTTCAGTCGCGCCGCCACGCGCCTCCGCCTGTTCGGCACGCGCTGCCGCTGCTTGGGCCTGAAGCTCCGCTTCCTGGACGCGGATGTTGAGCAGGATGTTGTTGCGCAGCAGGAGGGCGACTTGATCCGCCCGCTGCTGGAGCAAGCGGTCGGAGGTGCGCTCATGGTCGCCGCTGTTGATGCCGGCCAGGAGGGGCGAGGCGGTGAGACGGATAGGATAGTGGGCCGTGTAGGCGGCGCTGAGGAGGCCGTCCGCCGCGTAGTAGGCGAGGTCGTCGGGGCGGACGCGATCCCGCCATCGCTGCTCGTAGCGTCCTCGATTCTCGGTCTCCTGCGTGCCCAGGAGGTCGCGGGAGGCTGATTCGAGATGGTAGACGACGCTGTCGTGGCAGAAGTGGACCTCGTGGCCAAACTGACCGAGACGGAGGCAGAGATCGACGTCTTCCCAGCTATTGACGAAGGCGGTATCGAATCCGCTGGCTGCCACGAACGCCTCGGCGCGGATGAGGCAGCAGGCCGCCGTCACGGCTTGGAAGCGGCGTGACTTGTTGATCGCGGGGTGATCGGCTGGGAAGCCAGCGTAGAGGTGATGTGGGTACCGGTCGAGGCCGATCACGATACCGGCGTGCTGAACGGTATCGTTGGGGTAGAGGAGCTTGGCGCCAATGACCGCCGCCTCGGGATGATCCGCGGCGTAGGTGGTCAGGGCGCGCAGCCAGCCGGCGCGGGGCAGGGTGTCGTTGTTGAGAAAGACGAGGTACTCACCGGTGGCGACCGCCGCGCCGGCGTTGCAGGCCGCGGCGAAGCCTTGCGCCGTGGGGTGGCTGACGACCCGGATGCGGTCGGCGTAGGCGGCGAGGAGGCGCGCGGTGAGATCGGTCGAGCCGTCGTCGACGACCACGATTTCTCGCTCGATTCCCTCGTCGTGTTGAGCGAGAACGGTGTTGAGACATTGGCGGGTAAGTGAGGCCCGGTTATGGAGCGGAATGATGACCGAGCACGCGCCAGTCTGCCGCGTGGCTGTTTGAGATGGCGTGGGTGTTTCGCGTGCGGTGGCCGCGACGTTGCCATTGCCCGCCGGGGAAACGACGCTGGCGGTCGTGGCTACCGGGGGGGTGCGCGCTGTGTCGCTCGCGTGGTCTTCCGTGGTCATGCCATCCCGCCGTGTCGTTCATCGGGGCCATCAACACGAGTCATGGTTTCGACCGCTGGTGTAGGTCATTCACCATCACGAGAGCTCGCCGTAGACGAAGTTGCGCGAGCGGTCGTCCCCGTTCCAGGCCGCGACGGAGAGACCGCTACGGTCTTTGTCGGTGATGAGCTCGGTCGTCGCCGCGATCTCTTGATAGGTCGCCGCGAGGCTGGGATCACAGAGCGACCAATCGATATCAGCGGCGAGGGGCGAAATGCCAGCCTCGCAGCCGGGACTGTACTCGCCGGAGCAGAAATACTCGATCAACGTATCATCGGTGAAGGTGTTGCCGTGGGCGAATCCGGGCGGCACCCAAATCCACTCACCGGTGTCCTCGTCGCCAGTCGAAGGCATGTCATAGGCGATGATCTTTCCGAAGGTTGGCGAGCCCTTCCGGATGTCGAGGACGAGGTCGATCATGTGACCGCGCAGCGTGCGTACGAGCTTCCCCATGTAGGGATTCCACTGGAAGTGGAGGCCACGGATCGTGCGCGCTCGCGAAAAGCTTTCGTTGGCCTGGACGAAGCGTACCCCGTTGAGGAAGGATATGGCTTCATTCGTGTCGAAGTCGCTCTGCCGGAAGTGTTCGGTGAAGTAGCCTCGGTGGTCGGCGAAGCGCTGGAAGCGAATCACCTTGACGTCGGGAATCGCAAGCTGTTCGACACCAAGCAGTTTCACGAATTGTCCTCCAGATAACCATCAGACGAGATGAGAGCGTTAGCGGCTGATGCCCTTGGCGACGAGATAGTCCGCAAGCGCCTCCCGCCAGGGTCGCAGTGGGGCGACGCCGGTAGCGGCAATGCGCTCGCTCGTGAGAGCCGAGTAGGGCGGGCGGTGGGCGCGTCGCGGCTGCTGGGTGGAGACGGTCGGTTCGATGTCGACCGTCGCTCCCGCCAGCTCCAACGTCGCTTGGGCGAACTCGAACCAGGAGCATTCGCCGTCGTTGGTCAGGTGAAAGAGCCCGGTCGCTTCTCGCTCCATCAGGGCTTTGACGGTCGCGGCAAGATCGGCGGTATAGGTGGGAGAGAGGGCCTGGTCGGTAACGACGCGGAGTTTCCCCTCGTCGCGGGCCTTGTTGATCATCAGCTCGGGGAAGGTCCACCCTTTGCGACTGGTCGCCGTGCCATAGAGACCAGCGGAGCGGACCACCAGATGGCGGGGGTTGCCCTGCATGACCAACTGCTCGCCGGCCCACTTCGAGACCCCGTAGACGTTGAGCGGATCGGGCAAGTCGCTCTCCGTGTGAGGTTGACCGCGCCCGCGCCGCTCGCCGCCGAAGACGTAGTCGGTCGAGAAGAAGACGACCCCGGCGTCGATGCCGGCCGCGGCGCGGGCGACGTTACTTGCGCCGACACCGTTGACGGCGAAGGAGAGGGTTGGATTCAGCTCGCAGTCGTCGACCCGGTGAAACGCGGCGGTGTTGACGACCCAATCGGGTCGCATCTCGTTGAGCATGGCGGCGACGGACACCCCGTTGGTGACGTCGAGATCTTGATGGCCGAGACCGATGGCCTGATCGCCGAAGACGCGCATCAGGTCCTGGCCGAGCTGACCGGTGGCGCCGATGATGAGGACACTCACGCCGGCACCCCTTGCATCGCGGTTTCCTTCAGCCAGCGGATATTGAAGAAGCGGGGATCGCGCTCCGGTTCAGGGCCGAAGTCGTCACGCTCGAGCGCGTCCCAGATGGTGGTGACCGCCTCCGCGATGCCGCGCTCGGCGCGGAAGCCGATCGCCCGCGCGATCTTGTCGCCGCTGACGTAGTAGCTGCGGGCACCAGTGTCGTTGGAGCGGTCGCGCTTGACGCGAATCTCGACGCCGTAGCGTTGATCGAGAACCTCGCCGATCCAGTGTGCCAGCTCGAGGACGCGGTAGTTTTTGTGTGACAGGTTATAGATTTGACCGCGCGTCGTGGTGGTGGGAGCGGCGAGGAGATGGATGTAGGCGTCGGCGGCGTCGCGGATGTGGAGGAGAGGGCGCCAGGCCTCGCCGCTGCCGTGGACGGTCAACACGCGGCTCCGCCAGGCGTGGAGCGTAAAGACGTTGACGACGAGGTCGAAGCGCATCCGGGGGGCGAGACCGAAAATGGTGCCTTTGCGGAGGATAACCGGACAGAACATTGGATACTGGTCGGCAACCCGGAGGATCTCGATCTCGGCGAGACGTTTCGTCTTGCTGTAGTTGGCAGTCGGCGCGATCGGGAGATCCTCAGTCATCAATTCGACATTGGCGGTCTCCGACGTGGTCGGTGAGTAGTAGACCGAGCAGGTCGAGGCGAACAGGAAGCGGATTTCCCGCTTATCGCGTTGGGCCTTCTCGGCCACAGCCTGGGCCAACAGACGGGTCGCGAGGACGTTGCTCTCGCTGTTGAGCTCGGGCGCGAAGTCCGCGGTGGGGTCGTTCGAGAGGCCGGCGAGGTGGACGACGGCGTCGACCTTGTCGAGCCAAGCGGGGTTGGGATGACGGAGGTCCGCCTGAATCATCTCTAACCGCTCGTGCTTCGCGAAGGGATTGCCGAACCATTGGGTATCGACGACGCGGACGGTCTCGCCGAGCGCGAGCAATTCATTGACGAGCACACTGCCGACGTAACCGGCTCCCCCAGTGACCAGAATCATGCGACCTCTCTCCCCTTTCCCGTCCGGGTGGTGCCGGACAGCTGCACGATACACGCTATTTACTCTTGCTCGCGGCCGATCAGGGCGCGCCGCCGGTGGGCTCAGCGAGGTCGTAGATGACCACGGTGTCCTCACGCCGCACGACCGTGGGGAAGCGCTGCCGCAGGTACGCTTCGAGGTCGGGATGGCGGGCGAGCCACGCCTGACCCGTGCTGGGGACGATTAGGAAACCGGCCCCTTGGCGGCGCGCGGATTCTAATTGGGCGATCGCGGACGAGCCATCAACCGGCGAATATTCGATGGCCGCGTCACTGCTCGTCTGAGGAAAGTGCCATGCCGGCCGGCCGTCGAAGCGAAGCATCGCCTCGTCCCCCTCGCTGACGATCAAGAGCGGGGTGGCGGGAGGCAACTGATCGGCCACGATCGCCCTGATCTTGTCCAGGAGTTGGCCATAGTAGATGGCGGCGGGAGCGTTGGGAGCATGAGGGAGGAGGGCGGCGCCAACGGTGCCTATGATCTCCGCGTCCCGGTGGACAAGCTGCTCGTGGGCGCTGACCAGGAGGGTCCGGAGCTCGCTCTCGTGATTGGCCAGTGTTTTCAACTGGACGTCAACGATCCGGAGATGCTCGGCTTGATCGCTCACGGTCTGCTGGAGGAGCGTTGCCTCCTGTCCGACGTCCAGGAGCTCTTGGACGGCGGCGCCATGCTCGTGGCGCTCGTGATCGAGCACCCGGTCGTGTTCCTGGCGTTCGCGGTTCACCGCCGCGTCATGCTCCTGGCGCTCCCGGTTCAACGTGAGCTCTAACCGGTCGATCGTCTCGTCGCGCCCCTGGCGCTCGATTTCATGGGCGCGGACGGCCAGCTCCAACTCAGCGATCCGTTCCTCGCGGCCGGCGAGCGACCGCTTGTGCTCGTCGAGGTCGCGGCGCAGAACCCGCAGCTCCATCATCGACCGGCTGATGTGGCCAACGCTTGACTCGAGGGGAGCCGGCTCCGAGCGGCCGTGCGCCACAATGGCCTCTGGCAGGGTCGCGGTCACCGCCGGAGCGGACCTGGAAGCCGGACGCGCGGCGTCGGTATCGCGCCACTCGGCTTGATCGCACAGGTCGCGGTAAAGCTCGAAGACCTCGCGCGAGACGTTGGCGTCGATCAGGTCCTGGATGGTGAGCCGGTGGTGGCGGAGACCAGAGGCGACGGACGAGCCGATCTCGGCCACGATCTCCTCATCGATCGGCATGTCGAGGAACGTCAGGAGGCGGCGGACTTCAGGCTCGGGATCGCCGAAGTAGGCGTCGTAATGGGTGACGATCCGGTCGTCCGGCGTGGTGGCGTCGAGCATTCGCTGGTTGGTGATGTGCCAGAGGGTGAGACCAAGGGCGAAGGAGAATCCATTGCGCTGGCGGAGTGAGAGCGCCACCTCGAGCGGATTGCGGACAACGACGACGACGCGCAGATGGTCGAGGAGCGTTTGCCAGAAGGGGAGCGTCAAGCTGCTGCGGGGGTCTTTCCAGCCCCACGGCTCCCGCTCCGCGAACGGCTCGATGATGGTGGCGGCCTTCGCTACCAGGGGAGCCAAACTCCCGGTGGTCCAATCGGCGGGTTCATGCGGCGGGCAGTCCCAGCCGCCGCCGAGCTGATTGAGAATCTCTTCATTGAGGTCGACGAAGTTGAGGTTTTCCCAGAACCCTTCCGGGTTCTCTGGCGCGGGCGGCATGAGGTCACCCTCCGGCCCCAGGTAGAGACCGCAGTCGTGGAGGTATTTCGTGACCATCGAGGTTCCGGAGCGGTGCATCCCCGCGATGCAGACCTGCATGATCCTCCTCTTCGGCGTGTGCGCCACGGCCGGGCCAGGTGGCGCCGGTGGCGCACAGGGTCGGCGCGGGGCGCGGGTGTGGCGTCACCGCCGGCGGTGACTCGCTTCGGTTCAGATGACGCCTCGCGCCACCCGCGGATGAGTGCCACGGGAAAGATACCGTGTGGGACATGGTTTGGTCCCGTCGGATGGGACGCTATCCCGCCAGGCTTGCGATCGGATAGCGGGTCAAGGCATTAATCAGGACCTCGACGATGCGCTCTCTGCCGTTGAACGGTAGGGTGCCCGGCGGTGAGGTGCCGCGCGCTAACTCCTCCCGCACCGCGTGCCAGAGGCGATCTGGCGTCAGCTCCCCGGGAGGAATCGCCGTTACGAGGTGACGACGGGCGAACCGGTCGGCGCGGATGACCTGCTCCTCGGAACCGGGAGCGCGGGGAATGACGATCGGGCGCTTGCCGGCGGCAACGGCCTCGCAGACGGCATTGTAGCCGCCCATCGTGACGATCACGTCGGCGGCGTGGAGGTAGCTGATGAGGTCGGGGCTAAACGGGACGAGGGTGACATTTGGCAAATGAGACCCGCGCGCCGTGATGGCGTCCCGCTCGGCGGCGTCGAGCAGCGGACCCGTGACGACGTAGGAGACGAGGTCGGCGTCGTCAGCCAGCCGGAGGGCGTCAAGGTAGGTGCGGAGGACGTTGCCACCGTCCGCGCCGCCGCCGACCGTGACCACGACGAGGGGGAGGCCAGCCGCATTGAGCTCGGCACGAATATCGGCGGGCGAGCGGGTGGGGGACGGAGGACGGAGGTACCCGCAGAAGCTGGTCTTCGCGGCAGCGGCGGGGGAGAGACCGTACGCGACGATGGGGTCGAAGATCTCACGACTACCGTAGACGAGGATGCGATCAAAGACGCGGTCGAGCAGATCGAAGGCGCCTTCTTCGCCCCAGAGCTTTCGGGTTTGTTCCGGGCCGAAGGTGATGTCGCGCATGAGGAAGACGATCTCGGCTCGCGGCGTGGCGGCGTGAAGCCACTCCAGAGCGGCGGCGAGCTCGCCAAAGAGACCGGCGGGAGCGTGGTCGATAACGATGAGCTGCGGAGCGAACGCCTCGACGGTGGCGCGGGCGACCGCCTCCCGAAAGTAGACGACATTCTTGAACCGCGAGGTCGCGGCGGGCGGGGTGGGGAGCCCTTCGTACAATCGTCGCCGGGGCATTGAGGGCAGCTTGACATAGTCGAGGTTGGATGGCAGCTCGAAGGCGTGGGTTTGGAGCGACCCGGTCAGGAGGAGGAACGTGGCGTCGGGACGGCGGGGTGCGAGGTCGTGCGCGATGCCGAGCATGATGCGGAGGTGGCCGAGGCCGGTTCCGTCGTGGCTATAGAGGAGGACACGCGGGCGATGCGTGCCGCCCGCCGCGGAGGATGCGAGCTTGGGATCTGGTGGGGGCACGAGCGGTGGAAACTCCGGCGATGAACGGATAGCACCGCGAACCAGCTGCCTCGACGTCGAGGAGTAAAGCGTACGACGGGAGCGGTAGTAAAGTGGGCGCCTCGGAGCCAGCGACGATTCACGAATCAACGGGGGAGCTGGAGACTCGTTAACCGAAAAGGAAAAGGGGGCGGTCACCCGCCCCCTCCATCCCACTGTTATCGGTGATGCGTCACGGGCTTGCGCCCGTCGGCGTATCTCGTGCTAGCTAACGAAGGCGAAGTTGTTGTCGCCGCCGCTGGCGTCCGAGATGGCGGTGCCACCGTCGGCCGAGATGCCGAGGCTGGTCGTGTTGCTGACGTCGCCGCCATCGATCGCGACCGCGCCGCCCGAGTTGTCGCCAGCGCCGATGGCGCTACCGGTGTTGCCGCCACTGTTGAGGTCACCGACGCCGACGGCTCCACCGCTCGCGCTGGCATCAGCTGTACCACCGTTGCCAGACGACGCAATGGTGTCATCCTGCGCCCCGGCACCGACCTGCGTCGCCGCAGTGAGGAGCCCACCAGCGACAGTCGCGACGATGCCCTTCTTGACGTTCTCGTTCATTGAAACACCCTCCCTATAACCAGGCCCTATCCACACGACCCGGCCGCTCGAACGACACGCGCATCAGCATTCCCTAACACTGACTGGCGGTAGCTCGTTCGGCCCCCATGCAAGGTAGCATCCGCCGACCGCCGTGTCAATAGGCGTGTACGTATCGAATGATGCGGCGTCCTACTTAACTGTTTGTCCACCTGTATTATGGGATTTTAGGTTGGTAGAAACGCCGTTGGCATCCGCGGCGCCTTTCGGCGTCCGTCGCCATTCGATCAGCCGGCGCGAGGAAGGGGATCGAACGGAAATGCACCGGCTGCCCGGCGGGCCAAAATCTCGTCACGCGTGGAGAGAATCATGGCGTGCAGGGCCGGGTCGCGCGAGGCAAGACCCGATTCGAGCAATTCATCCTCGTCACGGACGACGGCCGGGCCGCTCGGTAGAGCGACGACGTCGACGTAGAGATCGTGCCACGTCAGGGTCGGGGGATCGGTCCGGAGGTCGAGAGAGGGCGGATTGGTGACGTTCGCGTACCAGCCACGTACGAGACCATCAGGAGCGAAGACGGCGAAGACGTTGAAGTGATCGACGGGTGAAAAGTATTCATGGAGTGTATCGCCGGGGACGAAGGCGAGGCCGTTCAAGTCGACCCGGCGGTTCGTCCAACGAGCGGCGACCACGACCCAGGGATGGGGCGCTCCGACCTCGATCACCGTTCCCGGATATCGCGTGACTTCGCTCCCGTCTGGGGCGAGTTTGACGACGGTCACGGCAGTCCCCGGGCCGAGGATCGGCCACGGTCGGTCACCTCTTGCCGGAGTGGTGTCGCTTGCCGGACTCCCGTGCCGCGTCATCGCGACGCCTATGGCGCCGGTTGGGAGGTCGATGGGGGGGGAGACTGGATCATCGTCAGGACGTCGGTGGTGACCCGGCGGAGTGTCTCGGAGTCGTCGGCCTCGACGTTGAGGCGGAGCAGCGGTTGGGTATTTGAGGAGCGGAGGTTGAACCACCAGTCCGGGAAGTTGATGGTGACCCCGTCGAGGTGATCGACGGCGCCGCCCCGCGCGGCGTACGCGTCTTCTACGGCCAGCATGATGGCGGCGGGATCGGCGACTTCGGTGTTGATCTCGCCGGAGCGGAAGCGGGTATCGAGGGGACGCAACACCTCTGATAGGGTTTGGTTCGCTTCGGAGACGAGTTGGAGCACGGTCAGCAGCGCGAGCATGCCGGAGTCGGCGTACCAGTTGTCGTGAAAGTAGAAGTGACCGGAATGCTCGCCGCCGAAGACGGCTTCCTCGGCGCGCATCGTGGCTTTGATGTAGGAGTGACCGACGCGTGAGCGGATCGGGCGACCGCCATGGCGCTCGATCGTCTCCGGCACGGAGCGGGAGCAGATCAGGTTGTAGACGATGGCCGCGCCTGGAGACCGCTCCAGCATCTTGACGGCGACCATCGCCGTCACCATGTCGCCGCCGATGAACTGGCCCCGCTCGTCGATCAGGAACATACGGTCGGCGTCGCCATCGAACGCGACGCCGAAGTCGCATGACTCTTGGAGGACGGTGCGTTGGAGGTCCTTGACGTTCGCCGGCTCAATTGGGTTGGCCGGGTGATTGGGAAACGTGCCGTCGAGCTCAAAGAAGAGAGGGACGATCTCAACAGGGAGGTTCCGGAAGACGCGGGGGACCGTCAACCCAGCCATACCGTTGCCGGCGTCGATGGCGAGCTTCAAGGGTTTGATGTTGGAGACGTTGACGAGGGAGAGCATATGCTCGGCGTAGGCGTCGAGGACGTCGCGCCGCTGAACGGTCCCGCGATCACCGTCCTCGGCGGGCGCCGGAAGTTCGCCCGAGACGACGAGATCGCGGATGGTGTCGAGGCCGGTATCGAGGGAGAGGGCTTTGGCTTCCTCGCGGCAGATCTTGAGACCGTTGTAGGCGGCGGGGTTGTGGGAGGCGGTGATCATGACGCCGGCCGGGTAATTGTACTTGCCGACGGCGAAATAGAGAGCGTCGGTGGAGACGAGCCCGAGGTCTGAGACATCGGCGCCGCCGTCACGGATGCCGTCGATCAGGGCGGCGGCGATGGCGGGGCTGGAGACGCGCATGTCGCGGCCAACGGCGACTTCGTCGGGCTGGAGGGCGGCGACCAACGCCCGGCCAATGGTGTGGGCGATCTCCGGGTTCAACTCCTCTGGAACGATACCCCGGATGTCATAGGCTTTGAAAATATCGCCGATCGTGCTGGTCTTGGCGCTGGGCGGGTGATTGTCTGACTCGGCCATCGCTTCCCCCTTTGCGTGTGACTAATAGGGATGGTGGCACGACCCGGCCCTTCCGGCAAGGTAGAGGGCGATCGCCGGTGCCCATTGGGCACGACCGGCCATCGAGCTTGTAGATCCGGCGGATGGTGGTGGACTTGGTGGATCGGGGCGCTACGGCTTGGACGGTAGCCAATGTTGGGGCGGCCTTCTCCAGGTTGGTGGAAGATAGCGGCCGCTGGGACGGTGGTTCCCCGGTTGTCGCCACGTGGTTTGGATTGGCCAGCGTCTACGCGCCCCCCTGGTTTCAGCCACCCAGGGTCGGGGGGAGCGTCACGGTCCGAGTCTACCGCCAAAAACGTGGAGGTCGTCGATGCCATTGCGGGAGAACGAGCGAGGGGCCTTCCAAGCCGAGTTGCCGGGTTTGCTGCGGTCGCTCGTGATTCCGCTGCTGGTCGGAGGGGCGGGCGCGGTGGTGACGGGGTCGCGCGTCCGGACCTGGTACCCAACCTTGACCAAGCCGGATTTTACGCCGCCGGACTGGGTCTTCGGTCCGGCCTGGACGACGCTCTACCTGCTGATGGGGACGGCGGAGTTCCTTGTCTCGCAGCGAGAGGGGCAGGCTGAGGAGAGGCAGACGGCGCGGGTCGCGTATAGGATCCAGCTCGGGCCGAACGGGCTCTGGAGCCTGCTCTTCTTTGGACTGAAGGCGCCGCGAGCGGCCCTGGTCGAGATCGTGCTGCTCTGGTTGGCGATCGTGCTGACGATCGTCGCGTTCGCCAGAATCTCGAAAACCGCCGCCTTGTTGTTGGTGCCGTACCTGCTCTGGGTCAGCTTCGCGGCGATCTTGAACGGCGAGATCTGGCGGCTTAACCGGTAAGCGAGACGGCACCCGACTGGGCGCGTGAAGGATAGGGGGAACGTGGCCAGACCGCGGTCTCGACGTGTCGTAGTGGGGAGGGAGGGAGATGGCATCATGGTAGACTCGAGGGAGCCGGTGACCCTGACCGCGTCCCTTGTGCTGCCGTGTCACGGTGGTGTTTCGACGCGGGAGCGCGACGGGTGATCGGGCGGGAGGGTAACCGTGGGTTCACGTCGGACGGGGGTCGAGGAGGCGCGACGACCGACGGCTGACGGCTGCCAATCTTCATGATGCCACGGGTGGTCTTCGCGTTGCTGCTCGTAGTGGCGGCTTTGATGCAGGCGACGATTTTGCCGCAGCTCGGCGCGGTCGCCATTCTCCCCGACGTCGTGTTGGTGCTGCTGCTCGTCTGGAGCGGGGTGCGCGGGGTTGGCGAAGGGCTGATCTGGGTTTTTGTCGTTGGGCTGGTGCTCGATTTGCTGGCGATGGACCCGATTGGCAGCAATGGACTGGCACTGCTGCCGGCGGCGTTGCTGGCCGGTCTCGCCCGGCGGCGATTCTTTCATAGCGGGATGATCTTTCCGCTGATGCTGGCGATGCTGGTGACGATCGCCCACGCGCTCTTGTTGACGCTGTTGCGTGGACTCGGGACCAACGGCGCCACGTTGCCGGCCGCGGCGGTGGTGCGATTGACGTTGTTGCAGGCGTTGTTGAACGGGCTGCTGGTGCCGCCGCTCTATCTCGTCGCCGGCTGGATGGATCGCTGGATGATGGAGAAGGCGTAATGGCGCGACGGAAGCGGATGGTGTACGACCCGCCCCACTTGAGGGCCGGGCGGAAGGGGAAACGACCCGGCGCCCCGCGCCGTCCCGATCAGATCTTCATGACACGGCGAATGTTCCTTGCCAGGGGGATTGTGGTCGCGGCTTTCACCACCCTGGCCGCGAAACTCGGCTATATGCAGGTGGCAGAACGGCGCCAATATCAAGCGCTGGCCATCGACAACATTACGCGGAGCGAGGTGCTGAAGGCGACCCGCGGCGGGATCTACGATCGCAAGAACCGGGAGCTGGCGATCAACGAGCGGACGTGGGAGGTCCGCGTCCTGCCGGCCGATCTGCCAGAAGAGGGGTCGCCGGGGCGCATCCGTGTCTTGGACCAACTGGTCAACGCCCTGCATTTGCCCGATGCGTTAGTCCTCGACCCCAATAGCGTGCCGGTGGGTCAAGAGGAGACCGTTTACGCGCGAACGGCGCAGTTGTTGGGGAAGGTGCTCGCCGTGGAGCGGAGCGACGCGACCGCTCAGCTGCCGGTGTTAGGGACCGCGGGGCAGGTCATCAAGGTCAACGGCCAGGACCTCCAGGTGTTCCTCTACGTGAACGAGATGGCGCGGAAGGCGGACTCCGTCAAGATCGCCGCCGAGGGTGAGGTCGTTGCCGGCCAAAAGGTGTCGTGGTCGGCGCCGCCGCACTTCTTCTCACAGGCGAATGTCCTGGCGCTTCTCGTTGGCGGAGACGACCGGCTGGTCTCCCGGGTGGCGCGGGCGATCGATTCGCTCAGCGAAGGCGCGACCTTGGATGGGGTGGCGACCACGCTGCGCCAGGACGGGTTCGCGGCCTGGAAGGCGTACATCGACCAGCAGGAGAAGATCAACTACCTGGTCAACCTTGAGGACGATCTGACGACCGATCTGGCGGCGCTCTGCCGCGCTCATCTGAACGAGTTGCCGGGCGTGAAGGTGATGAACCGGCTCGAGTATCTGGTCGCGAACGGAATGTCGGCCGAGCGGGTGGTCGTGCAGCGGAGCGTGCCGCGCGAGGTGGCGCTGAAACTGGAGGCGAACAAGCTGTCCCTGCCCGGCGTCGAGCTTGACGGCGACGTGATGACGCGGCGGTACCCTGGCGGCGAGGCGATGTCTCATATCCTGGGATACGTCGGGACGGTCAGCGAGGCGGATCGAAAAGACCCCAAGAACGAAAGCGCGGCGGGTAGCCCGCGCTATCAGCTCGACGATATGATCGGCAAGGACGGGCTGGAGCGGACGCAGGAAGACCTCCTCCGGGGGACGCCGGGACTGCGGACCATCGAGATGACCCCCGCCGGCGGACTGGGGCGCGTCATCCCAGGGTCGGAGGTCGATCCGGTACCCGGCAAGAACCTGAGCTTAACGATTGACCTCGAGCTGCAGCGGGCGGTGAGCGAGATCCTGCGCGATGGGATCGCGTTCTCCAATGCGGACCGGCAGGCCATCGCCGCCGCCGATCCCACGCGCCCGCTCAAGAAGGAGTCGGGGGCGGGGTGTGTGGTGGCGATCGACCCGCGCAATGGGGACGTCCTGGCGATGGTGAGCTTCCCCCACTACGACAATCAGCTCTTCGTCAATGGCATCTCCCAGCGCAAATACACCGAGTACGTCAGCGACGAAGCGAACAAGCCCCTGTTCGATCGGGCGTTGCGGGGGAGCTATCCGGCGGGATCGACACTAAAACCGTTCCACGCGGCCGCGGCGCTGCACGAGAAAAAGCTCGACGTGAAGAAGACGTACAGCTGCGTGGGGGCGATTCTGGTCCCGCTGGAGTGGGACGAGTCGAAGGGAAACACCTATCCGTGTTGGAAGTGGAAGTCGAACGGGCATGGCGCGCTTGACGTGTTCGGGGCAATCGAGCAGTCGTGCGACGTCTTCTTCTACAACGTCGGCGCGCCGCGGCAGCCGCTCGCGGATGGGACGGGCTTCCTTCACTATCGCGACAGGAATCTGGTTAACAATCAGATCGATCAGGCGCCCCACTACTTCGAGGGGCTCGGGATCGAGTTGATTAAAGAGAATCTGGAAAAACGGTTTTGGTTTGGGCAGCCAACGGGGATTGACTTGCCGACCGAGGCGCCGGGAGTGGTGCCGGATCAAAGCTGGTTGGCGAAGACGCATCCCGATCAAAACTGGTCGGCGGGCGCGACGATCAACGTCTCGATCGGACAGGGGTTCTTCGAAACGACGCCCCTGCAGCTGGCCCTGAATACGGCGGCGCTCGGCAACCGGGGGACGATCTACAAGCCACAACTGCGGCATGGCATCTTTGATGACCTGCGCGAGGGCGTCCGACTAACCAAGTCGGAAATCCTCCGCACGCTGGATCTCGAGCCGGGCGTCTTCGACGTCGTCCGGGAGGGGATGCGCCGGGTGGTCCACTCGCCGGCGGGCACGGCGCACCAGAACCTGGATCAGTCGACGAAGTGGCCGTTGACCAATCCGCGGGGGGAGCCGGAAATTCTGATTGGCGGGAAGACGGGCACAGCTGAGCTGGGAGACCAAGACGCCCAGGGGAACTACGAGCGGCAGCACGCCTGGTTCACCCTCTTCGCTCCGTTGGAGAAGCCGGAAATTGCGATCTCGGTCATCATCGAGGATGGTGGCGAGGGGTCGAGCTACGCCGTGCCGGTGGCGGACCGGGTGCTGCGCGCCTACTTCGAGACGACGGGCCGACGGGCGCGGGGCAAGGTTTTGCGCCCGGAAGGGATGCCGGCCACCGGGGATGCGTCCGTACTGGCTCCGTCGGCGGTCTTCCCGACGCCAGGGAGCATGAGCTCACCGGGGTCGCAGCGACAGGACTAGCGACGAGGGGCGGGCTCGGTAGAGTCACCCCCACGGATGATGGACCGCGATGCCGACGCGCGAAGGAGGATGATGGCAGCGCCGAGGGGGGCTATGCCGGGGGACGTCGGACTGGAGCTGCACCACGTTGGGATGGTTGTGGCCGATCTCGACGTGGCGCTCGCCCGGTACGGCGCGCTTGGCTTCGCGGCGCCCGAACGGTTCGCTCTGCCGGAACAGGCGGTCGTCGCGGCGACGTTTCGAGCCGGACCCGGTTTCGTGGAACTGATCCAGCCGACCGATCCCGGGGGTCCCATCGCCCGGTTCATGGGTAAGCGAGGCGAAGGGCTTCACCACGTCGCCTATCGCGTGCCGGATGTGAGGGCGGCACTGGCACGGCTCGCGGCCGAGGGCGTCCGGCTGATCGACGAGACGCCGCGACGAGGCGCGCATGGCTGGCGGATCGCCTTCATTCATCCCGACGCCTGCAACGGCGTCCTGACGGAGTTGGTCGAGACAGGCGAGGCGTAGGCTCATGGGTACGCGCCAGGCATCGCGTACACTCCGGGGTTGGAGGCCGGACGGAGCGGGCGTGGGTGAGGCGTTTTCGTGACCGAGACCCAGCGGCGTCAGACGCGGACCGGGGGCGACCGGGAGCGGCCGCTCGTCACCGACTCGGGGATTGAGATCGAGCCTGTCTACCGCGAGCCGGCGGTCCGGCCGGATCTGCCCGATCCCGGTGACTTCCCGTACACACGGGGCGTCTACCGGACGATGTACCGCGGCCGGCGGTGGACGATGCGCCAGTATGCCGGCTTCTCCTCGGCGGAGGAGAGCAACCGTCGCTACCGGCTGCTGCTGGAACGGGGCACGACCGGGCTCAGCGTGGCCTTCGACCTCCCGACGCAGCTCGGTCTGGACGGCGACGATGAGCGTGCCTTCGGTGAAGTGGGCCGGGTAGGGGTGGCGATCAGCACCCTCGACGACATGCGGCGGCTCTTCGCGGGGATCGATCAGACCGCGATCACGACCTCAATGACGATCAACGCGCCGGCCTCGATTCTGCTCTTGATGTATCAGATTGTGGCCGAGGAGCACGGCGCGGACCCGACCCGGCTGGGCGGGACGATTCAGAACGATATCCTCAAGGAGTACGCGGCGCGCGGCACCTATATCTTCCCCCCTCGGCCGTCGATGCGGTTGGTGACCGATACGTTTGCCTACTGCCGGGCGAGTCTGCCGGCCTGGAACACCATCTCCGTCTCGGGATATCACATTCGCGAGGCGGGCGCGTCAGCGGCCCAAGAGATCGCCTTCACCCTCGCCAACGGACTGGCCTACCTCGACGCGGCGGTCAGCGTTGGGCTGTCGGTCGATGACGTCGCGCCGCGGATGAGCTTCTTTTTCGCCGCTCACTCGCGGTTGTTCGAGGAGGTGGCGAAGTTCCGCGCCGCGCGCCGCCTGTGGGCGACGCTGGTGCGCCAGCGGTTCGCGCCCCGCGACCCACGCTCGGAGATGGTTCGCTTCCACACCCAGACCGGCGGGGTGACGCTGACGGCGCAGCAGCCGCTCAACAACGTCGTGCGGGTGGCCTACCAAGCGTTGGCCGCCGTCCTCGGGGGAACGCAGAGTTTGCATGCCAATGGCTACGATGAGGCGCTGGCGCTGCCGACTGAGGAGGCGGCGACGCTGGCGCTGCGGACGCAGCAGATTTTGGCCGAGGAGACAGGGGTGCCGGACACCGCAGACCCACTGGCGGGCTCGTATTTCGTCGAGCGGCTGACGGACGAGCTGGAGGCGGAGGCCCGGCGCTGGTTGGAGCGGGTGGAAGCGCGGGGCGGCGCGGTGGCGGCGATCGAGGCCGAGTACGTGCAGAACGCCATCTCCGAGAACGCCTACGTGAAGGAGCTGGCGCGGGAGTCCGGGGAGGAGATCATCGTTGGCGTCAACAAGCACGCTGAGCGGGAATCAACGCCGGTCCCCATTCAGCGGATCGATCAGGCGGCGGTCGAGCGCCAAGTTGCCCGCGTCGTCGCCTATAAGGCGGACCAAAACCGGACAGCGGTCGAGCCGGCCCTTGAGCGCGTCGCGGCGGCGGCTCGTGGCGACGACAATCTCCTGCCGGTGATGAAGGACGCCCTCCTGACCGGAGCGACCCTTGGTCAGATCGTGGATGCGTTGCGCGGCGTCTTCGGGCAACACCGGGCGGGTGGCTGAGGGGGCGTATCTCATCCCGCGTGTTGGTGGCAACAGGCCAGGTGGATCGAACGGCTGAGGCCGCTCGGCTGGGGGTATCGCGTCGATGGACCGGCGGACGCACGCGAAAATCAGCGGTTTTGGCACCTCCGTCTTCACCGAGATGAGTCAGCTGGCGCGGCAGCATGGGGCGGTCAACCTCGGGCAAGGGTTCCCTGATTTCGAGGGACCGGACTTCGTCAAGGAGGCGGCCAAGGCGGCGATCGACGCGGGGCACAACCAGTACGCCCCCGCGCATGGCACACCGCGCCTGCGAGCCGCGATCGCCGCCACCTGGGCGGAAAGGACCGGTCAGGAGATCGATCCGGAGACCGAGGTGACCGTGACGACTGGCGCGACGGAAGCGGTCTTCGACGCGCTGCAAGCGTTTCTCGGACCTAGCGACGAGGTCGTCGCCTTCGAGCCCTTCTACGATTCCTACCCGGCCAGCGCCGTCCTGGCCGGAGGGGCATTGCGGCCTGTCACGTTGCGACCGCCGGATTGGTCGTTCGATCCTGATGAGTTGGCGGCGGCGTTTGGGCCACGGACGCGTGTCCTGTTGCTCAACACGCCCCACAACCCAACCGGCAAGGTCTTTAGCCGCTTGGAGTTGGAGACAATCGCCACGCTGTGTCGCGACCGCGACGTCGTGGCGATTACCGACGAGGTCTATGACCGTATCCTGTTTGACGACGCGGTCCACGTCCCCTTAGCGACTCTTCCGGGAATGGGGGACCGGACCCTGACGTTGAACAGCACGGGGAAGACCTTTTCGATGACGGGGTGGAAGGTCGGTTACGCGATCGGACCGGCACCGCTGAACGCGGCGCTGCGCGCGGTCCACCAGTACGTCACGTTCGCCACGGCGACGCCGTTTCAGGAAGCGTTCGCGACCGCGATGGAGGTCGCGCCAGCTCTGGGCTACTACGACCAGCTACGGACCGACTATGACCGGCGGCGGCTGCTTCTGCGGACTGCTCTTGAAGAGTGTGGTCTGCAGACCCTGCCGATCGGTGGCAGCTATTTCCTGATGGCGGACGTCGCCGACCGAGGGTTCGCGGACGATGTCGCCTTTTGCCGCTACCTGGCGACGGAGATCGGCGTCGCGGCCGTGCCGCCGTCCGCCTTTTACGCGGATGCTCGGCGTGCCCCGCTCCTGGCTCGCTTTTGCTTCGCCAAGAAAGAGGAGACGCTGCGCGAGGCGGCGACCCGGCTCGGGCGGATCGGCTCGCCCCGCTAAGGGGCGCGGCTGGCGGAAATGTCGACCTGAGCGCTCCTGGGTATTCGGTCGGGTGATGTCCGCGATATGGCGCACCGGGCAACGCGGGCGTTGCTGAGACCGTCGGGGGCGAGGGCACTTCTGGCTACGGCCCCACGCTCGCTTCGACCCGTACCGGGGCCGGGGAGCTTGCCGATAGAGCGTTGGGGCGGGGACGAAGCGAGTCAGCGGGCGTTCTGGCTGCCTCCCATACCGAGGAATGAGCCGGCAAGCAGCCCGCTCGCTCCGCCGACGAAGGCGCCGGCAAGCATCACAGCCGCCCGGCTGCCCTGGGCATCGAGTTGGGGAGCGAGCGCCCAGCCAATGATCAGACCGAGCACGATCCCGGTGACGATGCCGATCGCCATTCCCCGCTCCGCCGGCGCCGCGTTGGCTCGCTCGGCTGGGCTGTCGTCGAGTCCGGTCTCAAGGGCGATCGCGTAGACCGAGCCGAGAACGGCGCCGTAGACGATGTGCAGGACGAGGTTGCCGAGGATCGGCAACGGTCCGGCCCCGATGTTGGCGCCGAGAAATCCGCCGCCAAGAAATGGGAGGACCGCGACCACGGACAACAGCCAGGGGACGAGAGCGAAAACGACCCCCTTGCGCCAGCCAGGACCGGTTAGGCTCGGCTCGACCCAGCGACCGTAGACGAGGGCCAGCACAAGCCCCATCAGAAGGTTGAGGGCGATAGCCGCCACCACGCCATCGGTGGTGCGCGCCGCGACCGGATTGTGCTCCAGCGCCCAGAACCAGCGGGCGACGCGACCTCCCTCCGCCTTGCCGATCGCCTTGGCGAGGCCGTAGCCCACCGCGAGGACGACGGTCATCGCGAAGGTGGCGATGAAGCCGCTGAGGACGCCGTCGCGGAGCCAGTCCTCTCGCCGGACCTCGGCGGGTGTCGGCTGGTGGGTATCGATGCGTTGGGCCATGGAACCCCTCCCCGCGTCAAAGGCGTGCCGTCTCGCTGACGGCTTCGCATACGACGTATACGTGGTAACGAGATGATTGGCTTTACCCGCGTGTGGCATTAACGACTCGTGACGAATATCACGAGGCATCGTCTTCGTGATGACCTTCATAATCTTAACGGGAATCTGGCGGCAAGAGTCGCGATGAGCTGTACCTAGTGCTCCGTGCAAGGTCGTTAGACGGATAGGAGACCGGGGTGTAGAGTGCGCACGGTGGTCGTTTGTCCCCCGCGACCGGAGGTCCGTCATGCGCAAGCGGCACGTCGTCCGCCTCTCCGACGC
>JAABUS010002383.1_pt1 | contig 35813 bp, 36 predicted proteins | sample 5560161 | NCBI WGS metagenome assembly JAABUS01 (sample SAMN10711885, study PRJNA513376) | rock metagenome | isolation source: Antarctica rocks | place: Antarctica: Victoria Land, Trio Nunatak nord | collected 2016-01-04 | reverse complement strand
CAGCAGGTGCAACGAGGCGAGCGGTCGCGCCATCCACCTCGAGACCAGGGCAGGGACGGTTCGGAGCTGCCCCGACACCCGGGTGGTCTGCGGGTCGGTAGGCACCTCAGAGCGTCGCGGCGGCACGACTCATACTCGCGCCCGGGCGAGGCGTTCATCGGCATCCCTGAAAGGGAGTGTCGTCCGCCCAGGCACCGTTCGCGTCGAAGATCCTTCCCGTCCTGTTACACGGCAGCTCAAGCGCGTCCACCCCCACGGGCGCCTACCCTGCTGGGGTGCTCGGCAACCTGGGCGCGGCCCACATCCTCGCCAAAGTCGCCCGCGGACGCGTCGCGCTCCAAGCAGACAACCAATGACGAGACAGACCACTAGTTGACGCAAGGGATGCCGCCGCCGAGTGCGGGGGCTCCTTGGTCGGGGGCCGGCTCGATGGATGTCAGGGCGGTGTGCGCGAGGGCGGCGGCCGTCGAGGTGGCAGTGCACACCGCCGTGGTGGTGCCGGTGCGGCCCTGATCGAGCCGTGCGGCAGGGTGGCCGCGGTCATCAGGGGTGCCGTGGAACAGCACCACACCCGCCAGGAGCCCCAGTAGCAGCGACCCGCTGACGTTGATGGTGACCGTGGCCCACGGGAACGTGGTGGAGAACCGGCGGCGGATCTCCCCGTCCACCACGAACCGGGTGGCGGCCCCCAGGCCGCCGGCCAGGCCGATGAGGACGATCACCGCTGCTCACCCCGGGTCCCGGCGTCCGCCTCGAGGGTGTCACGGTCGGGTACGGCGGGTACCTCCTCGGCGTCCGGGTCCTCGGGCAGGTCACTGCTGGTCAACCGGTGGTGTCCCGCGGCCAGCGTGATGCCCAGCACCGTGGCGACGAGCCCGCCGATGACGCTCACCGCGGCGTAGAGGACGGCGATGCCGCCGGCGTGCTCGTGCACGAGCAGGGCGAGCTCCTCGGCGAGGCTGCTGAACGTGGTGAACCCACCCACGACGCCGGTGCCCAGCCCTAGCCGCGCTGCCTGCATCCGGGTGGTCTCCGGTCCGCGTCGGCCGAGGGCCTCCAGCAGCAGGCCGAGCAGGAAGCAACCCACCAGGTTCACCGCCAGGGTGGCGGTGGGCAGACCCGAGCCGGCGGTACCGAGCCACAGGGTGGTGGCGTAGCTGGCGCTGGTCCCGACAACCCCACCGGCGGCGACCAGACCCACCAGCCCGAGGTGGTGGTTGCGGCGGCCTCGGGGGCGGTGCACTCGACTCAGCGGCAGCGGCAGCGGCAGCGGCAGTGCGGTCCGGCGCGGTGGGGGTGGGGGGCCTGTGTGCGGGCATGCCTGCTCCTCGTGGAGAGATGCAGGAGCTATCAGCCCGACGGTGGGCGGTTGGTGTGCGGCGAGCCCCATCGCCATTAGCAACCGTACCGGTCCGCGGGACGGGTACCGGTGGTGGTCGTAGCGTCGGGCGCGATGAGTGGCCCGACGACGTACTGCTGGTCCTGCGGCCGCCGCCGCCCTGGCCCGACGCGGGGAGCTTCGGGCGGTCGCACCGCTGACCGTGATGGCCACCGACCCCGACCCCTACCTGGCGGCGGCCGCCGTGCACGCCCTCGCCGCGTTCGGCGGGCCCGAGGTCGACGAGCTGCTCGACCGGCTCGGCCAGGTGGGACCCGCCCCCGTGCGGCACGCGGTCCACGAGGTCCGGCCACCCGGGGAACCGGGCGCGCCGACGGGGTAGCGTGCGGCTCGGCGATGGATCTCGCCGGGGTGCCGCGAACGGGCCCGAACCGCCACCGACGGCTGACGGTTCCTGCCCCGACACGAAGGGCAGGTACCCCCTGTGACCCAGAACCTCCCACCCCGCTCCCGGGGCGTCCTCGTCGCGGCCGTCGTCGCCGACACTGCACCGCTGGTGCTGCGCGAAGCCACCGCCCTCGCCGCCGCCCTGGGCACCGACGTGCTGGCCGTGCACGTCGACCCCTCCCGCCGCGTCGTGGCCCGCCATCCCGACGGCACCGTCGACTCCGTGCCCATCGACCCCGACGCCGACGACGAACCCGACACCCGGACAGCCGACGCGCTCCGCCGGCTCGTGGACACCCAAGCCCACTCGACCGCCGCGGTGACCCTGGTGACCACAGCCGGGGACCCCGCGGAGGAGATCGCCCGCCTCGCCGAACACGTGCACGCCCGCATGATCGTCGTCGGCACCCGCAAACCCGGCCTCGCCCACCACGTCGCGGAGTTCTTCTCCGGCTCCGTCGCCGCCCACCTCGCCCACCAGCAGTCCCGCCCCGTCCTGGTCGTCCCGACCCACCCCGGGTCGTTCGAGGACCCGGCGCCGTGGGACCGCTGAGCACGGTCCGGACCTCGTCACGGGTGCGGGAGACTCGGCGCGGTGACGACCTCACCGACGTGGCTGCTGCTGATCTACCGGGTTCCCGCCGTGCCGACCCGGCTCCGCGCCACGGTCTGGCGGCGGGTCAAGGCGCTCAGCGCGGTGTACCTGCAGAACGCCGTCGTCGTGCTGCCCGACACGACCCATCACGAGCGGCGCCTGCGCGCACTCGGTGAGGAGATCGTGACCCTCGGGGGCACCGCCCAGGTGCTGCGGTCCACCGCGCTGTCCGGGGCCCAGGACATCAGCGCCCACTCAACGCCGCGCGGGACGAGGAGTACGCCGAGGTCGTGGGGCGTTGCACCGACTTCCTCACCGAGATCGACACCGAGACCGCCCGGGAAAAGTTCACCTACGCCGAGCTCGAGGAACAGGACGAGGACCTCACCAAGCTCACCAGCTGGCTTGGCAAGATCCACGCCCGCGACACGCTCGGGCCCCCGGCCGAGCAGCGGCGGACGCTGCTCTCGCCCGCTGCGTGGCCACCCTGGCGGTCTTCGCCGACCGCGTTTACACCGCCGAGCAGGTTGCAGAAGCGGCTCGGTCACGCGTCGCCGGAGTCGATCCGGATCTACACCCGGGTCTCGGACGAGCAGGTGCTCGCCGATTACGACGCCGCACTGCGGGATCGGTCATGACCGCCCCGGAGCAACAACACCTGGAGCGTGCGTCGGGTCCATGCCGCAGCGATCCCGACACCGGTTGCCGTGGCCACGGCAACCGGGTCCCCGCCCACCACGGCTACGGCGGTGAACGCCCCCACCAGCGCAACCACCCTCGAGACGACCACCCGCAGCAGGGGGTCGGGCGTCGCCACGGCGGACGTGTTCGCGCGCGATGCGGGCTCGCACTTTCGGACCTCGGCGGCGCTCAGCCCGACGAGAACAGCGACGCGGTCAGGTGGCTCCCCGAGGTCCAGCAGGGACTGCACCGCCGCGCCGCGGGCGGTGTCGGCGTCCTCCAGGCAGTGATTGCGGCGTCACGGGCGTCCTGCGCCTCGTAGTACGTGGTGGTCGCGTCCTCCACCGACTTCTCGTGGTCGCGGCGCTCGGCGTCGAGCACCGCCTTCGCGGCGCGGGCGCGTTCCCGCGCGGTCACCTTCGTCGTGCTGGTCCTGGCCACGGTCATGCTCCTCAGGGGTGCCACAGTTGGTGCGGTCGAGGGTGCTGGTGGCGACGGCACGCCGGTTGGCGGCGGGCCACCCCGTCCCAGTGGGGGCGTCGAGCGCCTTCGCCGGGTCCTTGTCCGCGAAGGCCAACTCCAGCCACACCCGGGCCTCCGCACGGGCAGACGCGCCGCGACTGTCCCCGGACACGCACGGCACGCTCCCGCGCCACCTGACGCTCCCTGCCAGATCATGAGCAGAACCCTCGACCAGGTCGTGCCGGTCCGAGTATGTAAGCGCGGCGCACGGAAGCCTCACACCTCTTGCACTCGTGCTCGATCTTCAGTGGGAAGCGGCGCCTCACCGCGACCGAGATGGCCGTGCCAGGTCGGAAGGACCAGGCGCATCAGCAACCCGGAAGACGGCGCGGTGTCTTCGAGCCCCGTCAGAGGACACGGCTCCGAGGCCGACGTTGCGCCAGGCGCGGCCGCTGAGGCAGTCCGGGGCTCGCGTCCTGCGCTACGTGCTGCGCCGCCGCATGCGGACACAGGGGCCTCGACTCGCGCTGACCACATCGCCGGGATTGTCGACTCAGCCCTACCCCTATCTCCGTCGCAGCGGCACCTGCTCACGGAACCTTCGACCCGCCCACCGGCGGGTAGGCCAGCGTCACCGCCGGCCGTGCCCTGGCCGGTTCACCAGCCGCGTGAGCGCCACTCCGCGAGCTGGGGGCGCTCGATGCCGAGGTTGGTGTCGCGGCCGTGGCCGGGGTAGACGACCGTGTCGTCACTGAGCACACCGAAGACACGCTGCTCCAGGTCGTCCATCAGTGACGCGAAGTCCTCGGGTGACCCGGTCTTTCCTGGACCCCCAGGAAAGAGACTGTCACCGGTGAACAGGTGGGCGCCCTCGGCCGTCGCGAGCACCAACGCCAGTGACCCGGGGGTATGCCCGCGCAGGTGGATCACCTCCAGCGCCAGCTCGCCTAGTTCGATGCGGTCTCCATGCTCGAGCCGGCGTTCCACAACGACGGGCAGCGCTTCGGCGTCCAACGGGTGGGCAGCGGTGGGGGCACCGGTGCCACTGACCACGTCGGCGAGGGCCTGCCAGTGGTCGGCATGTTGATGGGTGGTGACCACCAGCGTCAGCTCCGGCGCGTGCGCATCGAGCAGTTCGGTCAATCGGTCCGCGTCGTTCGCTGCATCGATGAGCAGCGACTTGCCGGTGGCCTCCTCCACCACCAGATAGGCGTTGTTGTCCATCGGCCCCACCGACATCTTGATGATGGATGCCCCGGGGACCCGCTTGCGCTGGGCCGCTGCGCCGGGGGCGACTGAACCGGTGTAGTTCTCCTCGACCTGCATGGGGCGCCACGCTACCGTCGACCCCCGACCGAAGGCCGCGACCAGGCTGCGCGCATGACCCACCTCACTGCCGGTGCTCGTCGACGGGTTCCAGTCGGTGCCCGCACCTACGATCAACTCCTCGCGTGCACCTGCATGGTCGAAGGGATCTGAGAGTGGCTGATCGTCTCGTAATCCGCGGCGCCCGCGAGCACAACCTCCGCGGGGTCGACCTCGATCTGCCCCGCGACGCCCTGATCGCTTTCACCGGGCTGTCCGGCTCGGGCAAGTCCAGCCTGGCCTTCGACACCATCTTCGCCGAGGGCCAGCGCCGCTACGTGGAGTCGCTCTCGGCCTACGCGCGGCAGTTCCTCGGGCAAATGGACAAGCCCGACGTCGACTTCATCGAGGGCCTCTCGCCCGCGGTGTCCATCGACCAAAAGTCCACCAACCGCAACCCCCGCTCCACCGTCGGAACCATCACCGAGGTGTACGACTATCTCCGCCTGCTCTACGCCCGCGCCGGCACCCCGCACTGCCCGGTGTGCGGGGAGTTGATCTCCCGGCAGACCCCGCAGCAGATCGTTGACCAGGTCCTCGCGATGCAGGAGGGTGCCCGGTTCCAGGTGCTGGCACCGGTGGTGCGCACCCGCAAGGGTGAGTTCGTCGACCTGTTCGAATCCCTGCAACAACAGGGCTACTCCCGGGTCCGGGTGGACGGCACCGTGCACCCGTTGACGGCGCCCCCGACGCTGAAGAAGCAGGCGAAGCACGACATCGAGGTCGTGGTGGACCGGTTGCAGGTCAAGGCCACCGCCAAGCAACGACTGACCGACTCGGTGGAGACCGCCCTGCGGCTAGCCGATGGGGTGGTCGTCCTGGACTTCGTGGACCGCACCGAGACTGACCCCAACCGGGAGCGGCGCTTCTCCGAGAAGATGGCCTGCCCCAACAACCATCCGCTGGCCATCGACGACCTGGAGCCGCGGTCGTTCTCCTTCAACTCCCCCTACGGCGCGTGCCCGGTGTGCACCGGCCTGGGCGTTCGTAAGGAGGTCGATCCGGAGCTGGTGGTGCCCGACGACGAGCTCAGCCTCGCCGACGGTGCAATCGCGCCGTGGTCCACCGGGCAGACCGCGGAATACTTCGGTCGGTTGCTGGCAGGTTTGGCGATCGCGATGGGCTTCGACGTGCGTACCCCATGGCGGCAGCTGCCACCCCGGGCGCGCAAGGCCGTGCTGGAGGGATCCGACGAGCAGGTGCACGTCAGCTACCGCAACCGGTACGGGCGCACCCGCTCGTACTACGCCGCGTTCGAGGGCGTGATGCCGTTCTTGCAGCGGCGGATGGAGCAGACCGAGTCCGAGCAGATGAAGGAGCGCTACGACGGGTACATGCGAGAGGTCCCGTGTCCTGCCTGCGACGGCACCCGGCTGAAGCCGGAGATCCTCGCCGTCACCATGGCGCACGCCGATCGCGGGCAGATGTCCATCGCCCAGGTGTGCGCGCTGTCCATCGCCGACTGCGCGGATTTCCTGCATGGGCTCACCCTGAGCGAACGTGCCGAGGTGATCGCCGGGTCGGTGCTCAAGGAAGTTCAGGCCCGCCTCGGGTTTCTGCTGGACGTGGGCCTGGAGTACCTCTCGCTGGACCGGGCCGCCGGCACGCTGTCCGGGGGCGAAGCCCAGCGCATCCGGTTGGCCACCCAGATCGGTTCCGGGCTGGTCGGCGTGCTGTACGTGCTCGACGAACCCTCGATCGGGCTGCACCAGCGCGACAACCGACGGCTGATCGACACCCTCACCAGGCTGCGCGATTTGGGCAACACCCTCATCGTCGTGGAGCACGACGAGGACACCATCCGGGCGGCCGACTGGGTAGTCGACATCGGCCCCCGCGCCGGTGAGCACGGTGGCCGGGTGGTGCACAGCGGCAGCTACTCAGGTTTGCTCGCCAACCCCGAGTCGATCACCGGGGCCTACCTGTCCGGCCGGGAGCGCATCCCGGTCCCCACCAAACGCCGCAAGGTGGACCGCAAACGCCAGGTCACCGTCGTCGGCGCCCGCGAGCACAACCTGCGCGGGATCGACGTCAGCTTCCCGCTCGGCCTGCTCGTGGCCATCACCGGTGTTTCCGGTTCCGGAAAGTCGACCCTGGTCAACGACATTCTGGCCACCGTGATGGCGAACAAGCTCAACGGTGCCCGCCAGGTGCCGGGCCGCCACATCCGGGTGAACGGCCTGGACCAGCTGGACAAGTTGGTGCGCGTGGACCAATCACCCATCGGGCGCACCCCGCGATCCAATGCCGCCACCTACACCGGCGTGTTCGACAAGATCCGCACCCTGTTCGCCTCGACCACCGAAGCCAAGGTGCGCGGGTACCTACCGGGTCGGTTCTCGTTCAACGTCAAGGGCGGCCGGTGCGAGGCGTGCGCGGGTGACGGCACCCTGAAGATCGAGATGAACTTCCTGCCCGACGTCTACGTGCCGTGCGAGGTGTGCAAGGGGGCCCGCTACAACCGGGAGACCCTGGAGGTGCACTACAAGGGCAAGACCATCGCCGAGGTGCTCGACATGCCCATCGAGGAGGCCGCCGAGTTCTTCCAGGCCATCAGCTCCATCCACCGCTACCTCAACACCCTGGTGGAGGTCGGACTGGGCTACGTGCGCCTCGGGCAGCCGGCCACCACTCTCTCGGGCGGGGAGGCCCAACGGGTGAAGCTCGCCTCGGAGCTGCAGAAGCGGACGAGTGGGCGGGCGGTATACGTGCTGGACGAGCCGACCACCGGGCTGCACTTCGACGACATCCGCAAGTTGTTGCTGGTGATCAACGGCCTGGTCGACAAGGGCAACTCCGTGCTGGTCATCGAGCACAATCTGGACGTCATCAAGACCGCCGACTGGGTGCTGGACCTGGGCCCGGAGGGGGGCGCCCTTGGGGGGACCCTGGTCGCGCAGGGCACCCCGGAACAGATCGCGGCGGTGCCGGCGAGTTACACCGGGCTGTTCCTCAAGGACGCGCTCGCCGCCGCGTCAGTCCCGGTGCGCCCAGTGGCCGCCCGGCGCAAGGCCGCGGCCGGGGTCTAGGCGCACTGACCCGACACTCAGGGCCGGCGCCCGTCGGGGCCGCGGGGCTCAGTACACCGGGCCGGTGTATTTCTCCCCAGGGGCCATCCCTGGCTCGTCCGGGTACACCGAGCCCTCCCGGAATGCGCGTTGCAGGGCTTGCAGGCCCTCCCGCAGCGGCCCGGCGTGCAGCCCCAGGTACTCCGCGGACGCGGTGACCAACCCGGCCAGTGCGGTGATCAGGCGGCGCGCCTCGTCCAGATCGCGGTGCGGGCTACTCACCGGGTCGTCCTCGGCTAGGCCCAGCTTCTCCGCGGCCGCACTCATCAGCATCACGGCGGCGCGGCTGATCACTTCCACCGCTGGGACGTCGGCCAGCTCCCTGGCGGGCGGGCCGCCCGCAGGCTCCGGCGCGTCATCGTCGGCGGGGGAGTCCAGCTGATCTGCCATGCCTGGTAGCCTGACATCACGACTGCCCCCGTCTCGCACGGGGGCAGCAAGTGGAGCCCCGCTCCCACCTCGGTGCAGATCATGCGCTTGGGGTCCGGTCCGCCCAGTTCCCCTGGGTGTTGGCGCACTGCGTGAGCAGCGTGTCCGGACCGGTCGGCAACGGGCCCTGAACGCCGTCGGCGTCGGGGCCTTCGTCGTGGAGAGCGCTGGTCCACTTGGTCGCGACAACACCGTCGAACCGAGGAGGATCCATCAGCGCCGAGACCCGCATCAACGACCGCATCCGTGTTCCCGAGGTCCGGCTCGTCGGGCCGAACGGGGAGCAGGTGGGGATCGTGCGCGTGGAAGACGCACTCCGGCTAGCCGTCGAAGCGGACCTGGACCTGGTCGAGGTCGCACCGGAGGCCCGGCCGCCGGTCTGCAAGCTCATGGACTACGGCAAGTTCAAGTACGAGAACGCGCAGAAGCTGCGCGAGTCGCGCAAGAACCAGCAAATGACCGTGGTCAAGGAGCAGAAGCTCCGGCCCAAGATCGACTCCCACGACTACGAGACCAAGAAGCGCAATGTCGTGCGTTTCCTGGAAGCCGGGCACAAGGTCAAGGTCACCATCATGTTCCGTGGGCGTGAGCAGTCCCGGCCCGAGCTGGGGTTCCGGTTGCTGCAGCGCCTCGGGGCTGACGTGGTGGAGCTGGGCTTTGTGGAGACCTCCGCCAAGCAGGACGGCCGCAACATGACCATGGTGCTGGCGCCGCACAAGGGCGCGAAGACCCGCGTCAAGGCGCAGCAGGGCGTGGAGGCGTCCGCGCACCCCGCCCCGCCCGAGCCCGCCCCCACCGAGCCCGCACCGCCGGAAGCCGCTCAGGCTCCCGAACCCGCCGCCCCCCAGCAGTAGTCCCGGCTCACCGCAGCCAGGACACGACCCGAGGACCACACATGCCGAAGATGAAGACCCACAAGGGCACCGCCAAGCGCATCAAGGTGTCCGGCAGCGGCAAGCTGCTCCGGGAGAAGGCCAACCGTCGCCACCTTCTGGAGCACAAGTCCACCAAGCGCACCCGGCGCCTGGACGGCACCACCGAGGTCGACTCCCGCGACGCCGGCCGGATCAAGCGCCTGCTCGGCATCTGACCGCACCCAGCACCCTGAACACCGGGCGGTCACTCCGCCCCTGATACCGGACAGGACTCACCAGTGGCACGCGTGAAGAGGGCAGTCAACGCCCAGAAGAAGCGCCGCACGACCCTCGAGTCGGCAGCGGGCTACCGCGGACAGCGTTCGCGGCTGTACCGCAAGGCCAAGGAGCAGATGCTCCACTCGATGACCTACGCCTACCGGGATCGCCGGGCACGCAAGGGGGAGTTCCGCAAGCTGTGGATCCAGCGGATCAACGCCGCCGCCCGCTCCCACGACATGACCTACAACCGGTTCATGCAGGGCATCAAGGCCTCCGGTTTGGAGGTCGACCGCAAGGTACTGGCCGACATGGCAGTACACGACCCGGAGACGTTCGCGACGCTGGTGGAGCTGGCGAAGTCCAGCCTGCCGAGCGACGTCAACGCCCCGGTCACCGACGCCGCCTAAGCCTGCAGCGCGCAGCGAACCGGACCCCATGACGGCACCACCCGCGGACCCGTTCACCGAGCGGACTCCGCGGGTGGTGGCCGCGGTCAAACTGCACCGCAGCCCCCATCGCCGTTCGACGGGGCTGTTCCTGGCCGAGGGTGCGCAGGCCGTGACCGAGGCGTTGTCCTACGGTGCGGTGCGGGATCTGTTCGCCACCACAGCCGCTGCCGAAACTCATCACGTCATCCTCAACGCCGCCGCCCGACGCGGAGTGCGCATCAACCTCGTCAACCCACGAGCGGCGGCTGCCCTCTCCGACACCGTCACCCCGCAGGGGCTCGTCGCGGTCTGCGCCCTGGTGGAGGTCACCCTCGACACCGCGCTCGCCGGCAACCCCCGCCTGGTCGCGGTCCTGCTCGACGCCGCCGAACCGGGCAACGCCGGCACGATGATCCGGGTCGCTGACGCCGCCGGCGCGGACGCGGTCATCCTCGCAGGCGACAGCGTCGATGTGCACAACGGCAAGTGTGTGCGGGCCAGCACCGGCAGCGTGTTCCACCTGCCGGTGGCCCGCCACCGCGACCGGGCCGGGCTGGTGGTGCGTCTGCGGGCCGCCGGACTGCAGGTCCTGGCCGCTGCCGCGGACGGTGAGGTGAGCCTTCCCGAGGCCGACACCCTGCTGGCCGCCCCCACCGCCTGGATCATGGGCAACGAGGCCCATGGTGTACCCGCCGAGGTGGCCGGGGCCGCGGACCACCGCGTGCGGATACCCCTGTATGGGCGGGCCGAGAGCCTCAACGTGGCGACCGCCGCCGCGGTGTGCCTGTACGCGAGCGCCCGCGCCCTCCGCGACCCGGGCGCAGCACGACCAGCACGCGAGCAGCGCACCGTCACCTAGGATCGACCGACATGTCCGCGACCAACGACCCCTACGACCCCAAACAGGTCGCTGCGTTGTCGCCGCAGGCGCTGGCGGATGCTGGTGCAAGCGCTGAGCAGGCGTTCGCCGAAGCCACCGACCTGGCCGAGCTTGCCGCGGCACGCACCGCGCACCTGGGTGATCGGGCGCCGGTGATGCTGGCCCGCCGCGAACTGGGCGCGTTGCCGCCAGCGGCGCGCTCCGACGCCGGCAAACGGGTGAACGAAGCACTGCGGAAAGCTAACGCCGCTTTCGAGGCCCGGCGGGTGGTGCTGCTGGCCGAACGCGACGCGCAGGTGCTCGTCGCGGAAACGGTGGATGTGACGCTGCCCGCGGTGCGCCACCCGCGCGGCGCCCGCCACCCCATCACCGTGCTGCAGGAGCAGGTTGCCGACGTGTTCGTTGCCATGGGCTGGGAGGTGGCGGAGGGACCGGAGCTGGAAAGCGAGCACTTCAACTTCGACGCGCTGAACTTCCTGCCCGACCACCCCGCGCGGACCATGCAGGACACCTTCCATGTGGCTCCCGCCGGTTCCCGTCAGGTGCTGCGCACCCACACCTCACCGGTGCAGGTGCGCGCCATGCTCACTAGGGACCTACCGCTGTTCGTGGTGTGCCCGGGGCGGACCTTCCGGACCGATGAACTCGATGCCACCCACACCCCGGTGTTCCACCAGATCGAGGGCCTCGCGATCGCCGAAGGGCTGACCATGGCGCACCTGAAGGGCACCTTGGACACCTTCGCCCGCGCGATGTTCGGCGCCGAGTCCCGTATCCGACTGCGGCCCAGCTACTTTCCGTTCACCGAGCCCTCCGCCGAACCCGATGTGTGGTTCCCGGAGAAGAAGGGTGGCCCTGGTTGGGTGGAGTGGGGTGGATGCGGCATGGTGAACCCGAACGTGTTGCGCGCCAGCGGTATCGACCCGCAGCGGTATTCCGGTTTCGCCTTTGGGATGGGCATCGACCGCACCTTGATGTTCCGCAACGGCATCTCCGACATGCGGGACATGGTGGAGGGCGACGTGCGGTTCACCCTCCCCTTCGGCCTCGCGCTCTAAGCCGCACACAACCCCAAGGAGAAGGTGAGCTGACCGTGCGCGTCCCACTGTCCTGGCTCGCGACCGACTGCGGGTTGCCCGAGGCCGCCCTGCCCCGTGACCCCGAGACCGTCGCCGACTCCTTCGTCCGGGTCGGCCTGGAGGTCGAGGAGATCGAGGTGCTGCCCTGGGTCACCGGCCCGGTGGTCATCGGCCGTGTCGTGCAGGTCACCGAGCTCACCGAGTTCGCCAAGCCCATCCGCTATTGCCAGGTGGACGTGGGGGAGCCAGCGCCCAGGGGCATTGTGTGCGGCGCCCAGAATTTCAGCGCCGGTGACCTCGTGGTGGTGGCGCTGCCCGGCAGCGAGCTGCCCGGGGGGTTCGCCATCGCCGCGCGCAAGACGTACGGGCATATCTCCGACGGGATGATCTGCTCGGCGCGCGAGCTCGCTCTGGGCAGCGAGCACTCCGGCATTCTGGTGCTGCCCGAGGGGACCGCCGAGCCCGGGGCGCCGGCCCCGGCGATCCTCGGGCTCGACGACGCCGTCATCGAACTGGCCATCACCCCCGACCGCGGTTACTGCTTCGCGATGCGCGGGCTGGCCAGAGAGATAGCCTCCGCTCGGGGCCTGGGCTTCCGCGACCCGGGCGCGGTCGACGTGCCAGCGGCGGACAACCCTGCCTGGCCTGTCACCCTGTCCGCCGACTCCGGTTGCGTGCGGTTCGCAGCGCGGCGGGTCAGCGGGGTGAACGCCTTAGCTCGCAGCCCGTGGTGGCTGCAACGCCGCCTGCTGCTGGCCGGGATGCGGCCGATTTCCGCGGCCGTCGACGTCACCAACTACGTCATGCTCGAACTCGGGCAGCCACTACACGCCTTCGACGCCGGCACCCTGCGCGGCGGGCTACGGGTGCGTCGCGCTGAGCCGGGGGAAGCCCTGATCACCCTGGACGGGCTCAGCCGCGCGTTGGACCCGCAGGACGTGGTGATCGCTGACGACAGCGGGGTGGTGTCACTGGCCGGGGTGATGGGGGGTGCAAGCACCGAGGTGAGCACCACCACCACCGACGTGCTGCTGGAAGCCGCGACCTGGGACCCGGTCGCCACGTTCCGCACCGCCCGCCGCCATAAGTTGCCCAGCGAAGCAAGCAAACGGTTCGAACGCTCGGTCGACCCGGCGCTGGCCCCGGTTGCGTTGGAGCGTGCGGCCACCCTGCTGGCGGAGATCGCCGGGGGCACCGTGCAACCCGGACGCACCGACGTCAACCACGTCCTCGTGCCGCCGAGCATCGCCATGGACGCCGATCTGCCCGACCGCACAGCCGGCATGACCTACCCCGCGGGCACCACCGAGCGTCGACTCACCGAGGTCGGGTGCATCGTGCGCACCGAGGGGGACCGGCTGCTCATCACCCCCCCGACGTGGCGACCCGACCTGGTCCAGCCCGCTGACCTGGTCGAGGAGGTGCTGCGCCTGGAAGGATTGGACGTCATCCCGTCCGTGCTGCCCGCCGCACCGCCCGGGCGGGGACTCACTGCCAGCCAGCGCCGCCGGCGCGCGGTCTCCCGGGCGCTGGCTGCCGGCGGCTACGTCGAGGTGCTGCCCACGGTGTTCCTGCCCGCGGGGGTGTTCGACGCCTTCGGCCTCGCCCACGACGATCCGCGTCGGCGAACCGCCCGGGTGCTCAACCCCCTGGAGGCCGACCGCGATCAACTGGCGACGACGCTGCTGCCTGCGCTGGTGGAGACCCTGGTGCGCAACGTCTCTCGTGGCCAGCGTGACGTGGCGCTGTACAGCGTGGCGCAGGTGGTGCGTCCCGGTCCCACCCTGGAACCGGTGGACGCGCTGCCGGTCGACCGGAGACCAACCTCGGAGCAGCTGGCCCGGATCGAGGCCTCACTGCCGCACCAGCCCGTTCGCGTGGCCGCGGTGCTGGCGGGGCAGCGGGAGCTGGCCGGCTGGTGGGGACCCGGGCGGGACGCGGATGCCTGGGACGCCATCGCCGCGGCCCGCACCGTCGCCGACGCCGCGGGGGTGGCGGTGGACGTACGGTCTGACGTGCACGCGCCGTGGCACCCGGGCCGGTGCGCGGCCCTGCTGGTGAACGGCGCCGTGGTGGGGCATGCCGGTGAACTGCACCCCGCGGTCATTGAGCGCCTGGGGCTACCGGCCCGCACCTGCGCGATGGAACTCGACCTGGACGCGTTGCCGCTGCACGAGGGACGCCCCGCGCCGACCGTCTCCCCGTTCCCCCCGCTGTTGCAAGACGTAGCGTTGGTGGTGGAGGACACCGTGGCTGCCCTGGAGGTGCAGGAGGCGCTGCGGGCGGGGGCTGGCGAGCTGCTGGAGGACATCTCGCTCTTCGACGTGTACACCGGCGCGCAGGTCGGCACGGGCCAGCGCTCACTGGCATTCGCGCTGCGGTTTAGGGCCGGTGATCGCACGCTCACCGAGCACGACGCCGCCGCCGCCCGCGACGCCGCAGTGGCCGAGGCGGGTCGGCGGGTGGGGGCCCTCCTTCGAGGCGTGGACCGGGTTTGAACCCCCACCGGCGCCCGCGTGGGCGCCGGTGGAGTAGTGCTCAGCCCAGCCGTTCCCCGGTCTCCGGGTGGAAGGCGTGCTCGTCGTCGGGCCGCACCTGCACCTGGATCGTCTCGCCGATACGGGGCGGAATCCGGCCGTCGAAACGCACCACGAAATGCTTGTCGTGCAGGCCCTCGTCACCGGGCAAGGTGCCGTACACGTACGCGTCCGCGCCGAGCTCCTCCACCAGCTTCGCGGTGAGCTTCACGCCCTCACCGGTGGTGCTGACATCGAAGGCTTCCGGCCGCACGCCCAGGGTGATCGTGTTGAGGTTGGCCTTGGACGCGGCGTCCACCACCGCCCGGCTCAGCGGGATCACCGCGTCGCCGAGGCGGGCACCACCGGGGACCAGCTCGGCGGTACGCAGGTTCATCCCCGGCGAGCCGATGAAACCAGCCACAAAGGAGTTGATCGGCCGGTCGTAGAGGTTGCGCGGGGTGTCCACCTGCTGCAGCAACCCGTCCTTGAGAACCGCCACCCGGTGGCCCATCGTCATAGCCTCGACCTGGTCGTGGGTGACGTAGAGGGTGGTGGTCTCCAACCGGGTCTGCAGCGCGGCGATGTTGGCGCGGGTCTCCACCCGAAGCTTGGCGTCGAGGTTGGACAGCGGCTCGTCCATCAGGAACACGCTGGGCTCGCGGACGATGGCTCGTCCCATCGCCACCCGCTGGCGCTGACCGCCGGAAAGGGCCTTGGGTTTGCGGTCGAGGTAGGCCTCCAGGTCGAGCAGCTTCGCCGCCTCGACAACCTTGGCGCGGCGCTCCTCCTTGCCGATCCCCTTCAGCTTCAGCGCGAAGCCCATGTTCTCGGCGACGGACATGTGCGGGTACAACGCGTAGTTCTGGAACACCATCGCGATGTCGCGGTCTTTGGGCGGCATGTGGGAGACGTCCTTGCCGCCGATGTGAATCGCGCCCTGATCGACGTCCTCCAGGCCAGCGAGCATCCGCAGTGCGGTGGACTTGCCTGAACCGGACGGCCCGACCAGCACCATGAATTCGCCTTCCTGGACATCCAGGTTGAGCTTGTTCACCGCCGGGACGGGGTTTCCGGGATATAGGCGCGAGGCCTCGAGGTAGTTCACTCCAGCCATGAGAGATCCTTCCGGTTGGTGTGACCGCACCGGGTACGGGTGCGCGGACGGGAGCCGGCTGAGCCCTCGGTGCACACCTCACGGTTTACCGGCTGGCAGGCGTGCATCCGTCACCCGGAGCGATGGCGGCGCCTACCGGCCAGCGTTGCGGTCGGTAGCCCCCATCTCAGTGCGCTGAGTCACACAGGTCAAGCCCCGCCTGCCCACAAGCGCTCCCGTTCAAACTCGTATTTGAATGAAATTGCAGAGTCGTGCATGATGTTGCACATGACGGTGCGGGTGGCGGTTGCAGGAGCCAGCGGGTACGCGGGTGGGGAACTGCTCCGCCTGCTGCTCGCCCACCCGGGCAATCTCGAGATCGGCGCCCTCACCGCCGGCGGTAACGCCGGCTCCCACCTCGGCGAGCACCAACCGCACCTGGTGCCTCTGGCGCAGCGGGTGCTAGCCGACACCACCGCAGCGGTCCTCGCCGACCACGACGTCGTGTTCCTCGCGCTGCCCCACGGTCGTTCCGCCGAGATCGCCGCCAACCTCGGACCGGAGACGGTGGTCATCGACTGTGGTGCGGACTTCCGGTTGACCGATGCGGGGCAGTGGACCCGCTTCTACGGCAGCCCGCATGCCGGCAGTTGGCCCTACGGCCTGCCGGAGTTGCCCGGGGCCCGTGACCGGCTGCGCGGTGCCCGCCGCATCGCGGTGCCCGGTTGCTACCCCACGGCCGTGAGCCTCGCTCTCGCGCCCGCGCTGGCCGCAGGCGTCGTCTGCCCTGACGTGGCCGTCGTCGCGGTCAGCGGCACCTCCGGTGCGGGCAAGTCCCTGAGCCCCACGCTGCTCGCCTCGGAAGTGATGGGCTCGCTCACCGCCTACGGCGTCGGTGGGGTGCACCGGCACACCCCGGAGATCCGGCAGAACCTCACCGCTGCGGCCGGTACCGAGGTCACCGTGTCCTTCACCCCCGTGCTGGCACCGCTGCCCCGCGGGATCCTAGCCACCTGCAGTGCGCGCAGCAGCGCCACGGAGGCCGAGGTCCGCGCGGTGTACACCCGGGCCTACGAGCACGAACCGTTCGTGCACCTGCTGCCCGCCGGTCGTTTCCCCAGCACCGGTGCCGTGCTGGGGTCCAACGCTGTGCACCTGGGCCTGGCGGTCGACGGCGACGCACAACGCCTGGTGGTCGTCGCCGCGGTCGACAACCTCACCAAGGGCACCGCCGGGGCCGCCGTGCAGTGCATGAACCTTGCGCTGGGTCTGAGCGAGTCGGCGGGCCTCAGCACGGTGGGGGTGGCGCCATGACCTCGACGGTGGACCGGACCCGGGGCGTGACCGCACCCGCCGGGTTCAAGGCGGCGGGGGTGGCCGCCGGACTCAAGGCCTCCGGGGCATTGGATGTGGCCCTGGTACTGAACGAGGGACCGGACCTCGCCGCCGCCGGAGTGTTCACCCGCAACCAGGTGAAAGCCGCACCGGTGTTGTGGAGCCGCCAGGTGCTCACCACCGGACGGCTGCGTGCGGTCATCCTGAACTCCGGGGGAGCCAACGCATGCACCGGACCCGAGGGGTTCGCTGATACCCACCACACCGCGGAGCACACCGCGGCCACCCTGAGCGACTGGGGGACCGAGACCGGCGCGGTGGAGGTCGCGGTGTGTTCCACGGGGTTGATCGGTGACCGGCTGCCGATGGACCGGTTGCTGCCCGGAGTGGCCGAGGCCGTGCACGAATTGGCCGGGGGACTGCTCGGCGGTCTGGACGCCGCCCGCGCGGTGATGACCACCGACACCGTGCCCAAGCAAGCCGCCCAATGCCATCCCGACGGCTGGGCCGTGGGGGGTTTCGCCAAGGGCGCTGGGATGCTCGCCCCGTCCCTGGCCACCATGCTGGTGGTGCTGAGCACCGACGCCGCCGCGAGCGCAGCTGACCTCGACGCCGCCCTGCGGGAAGCCTGCCGGTTGACCTTCGACCGGCTCGACGTGGACGGGGCCACCTCCACCAACGACACCGTGCTGCTGCTGGCGTCCGGGGCCAGTGAACGCACCCCGAGCCCCGCCGAGCTGACGGCAGCGGTCACCGCGGTCTGCGACGACCTGGCCGAGCAGCTGATGGCCGACGCCGAAGGGGCTACCAAGCACGTGCGGATCACCGTCACCGGTGCGGCCAGCGAGGACGACGCCGTCGCCGTGGCTCGCACCGTGGCCCGCGACAGCCTCGTCAAAACAGCCCTGTTCGGGTCTGATCCCAACTGGGGACGGGTGCTGGCGGCGGTGGGAATGGCCCCCGCGGAGCTCGATCCCGACCGGATCGACGTCTGCTTCGACGGGCAACCGGTGTGCGTCGGGGGGGTCGGGGTGCCCGGGGCCCGCGAGGTGGACCTCACGGGTGCGCGGATCAGCGTGCAGATCGCCCTGGGCGTCGGGTCGGCCCGCGCCGCTATCCGGACCACCGACCTCAGCCACGGCTACGTCGAAGAGAACTCGGCGTACAGCTCATGAGCCCCACCCAACGGACGGTGACGGCCGCGCAGAAGGCCGGCGTCCTCGTCGAAGCGCTGCCGTGGTTGCAGCGCTTCCACGGCAAGGTGGTGGTGGTCAAGTACGGCGGCAACGCGATGATCGACGACGGGCTCAAGCGGTCCTTCGCCGAAGACATGGTGTTCCTGCGCACCGCCGGCATCCACCCGGTGGTGGTGCACGGAGGCGGGCCGCAGATCACCGCGATGCTCACCCGCCTTGGCGTGGCGGGGGAGTTCAAGGGTGGGCTGCGCGTCACCACACCCGAGGTGATGGACGTGGTGCGGATGGTGCTCTTCGGCCAGGTGGGGCGCGAGCTGGTGGGACTGATCAACACCCATGGTCCCTACGCTGTCGGGCTCTCCGGGGAGGACGCGCAGCTGTTCACCGCTGCCCGGCGCACCGCGACCGTCGACGGCGAGGCGGTGGACGTGGGATTGGTCGGGGACGTGGTCGACGTCAATGCCGACGCGGTGCTCGACCTGATCGCGGCGGGACGGATACCGGTGGTGTCCTCCATCGCCCCAGACATTGACGGGGTGGTGCACAACGTGAACGCCGACACGGCCGCCGGCGCCCTAGCGGTAGCGCTGGGGGCGGAGAAGCTGGTGGTGCTCACCGACGTCGAGGGCCTCTACACCGACTGGCCTGACCGATCCTCGCTACGTTCGGCTATCGGCAGTGGCGAATTGGCGCAGCTGCTACCGCGCCTGGACGCGGGCATGGTCCCGAAGATGGAGGCGTGTCTGCGGGCGGTGTTGGGCGGTGTGCCCAGCGCGCACGTCATTGACGGGCGCCTGGCCCACTCGGTATTACTGGAGATTTTCACCTCGGAAGGCATAGGAACCATGGTGACCCCAACATGAGCGCTACCGCCGCACTGCAGCAGCGCTGGCAGGTCAGCCTGATGGACAACTACGGCACCCCGCCGCTCGCGCTGGTGCGTGGCTCGGGTGCAGTGGTCGTGGACGCCGACGGCCGCGAGTACCTCGACCTGCTTGGCGGCATCGCGGTCAACTCCCTCGGGCACGCCCATCCCGCCATCATCGACGCGGTGAGCGCCCAGCTGAGCACGCTCGGTCACGTGTCCAACCTGTTCGTCTCCGAGCCTGCGGTCGCCCTCGCGGAGGCGCTGCTGGCCCAGGTCGGCTATCCCGGCCGGGTGCTGTTCACCAACTCCGGAGCCGAGGCCAACGAGGCGGCGTTCAAGATCGCCCGGCGGACCGGGCGTCGCAGCATCATCGCCGCCGAGAACAGCTTCCACGGCCGCACCATGGGCGCCCTCGCGCTCACCGGCCAGCCCGCCAAACGCGCCCCGTTCGAACCGATGCCCGCCGGGGTGCGGTTCGTGCCGTTCGGTGACACGGCGGCGCTGGCGGCAGCGGTGGACACCGACACCGCGGCCGTCTTCCTCGAACCCATCCAAGGCGAGGGTGGGGTCATCGTCCCCCCGGCCGGGTACCTCGCAGCCGCCCGAGACATCACCAGCCGCCGTGGGGCGTTGCTGATCCTCGACGAGATCCAGACCGGTGTCGGGCGCACCGGAACCTTCCTGGCCCACCAGGCCGACGGGATCACCCCAGACGTCATCACGGTGGCCAAGGGCCTCGGGGCCGGCCTGCCGATCGGCGCCTGCATCGGCCTCGGTGCCGCCGGTGACCTGCTCGAACCCGGTCAGCACGCCACCACGTTCGGCGGCAACCCGGTGTGCTGCGCGGCCGCGCTGGCCGTGTTGAAGACCCTGGCCGCCGACGACCTGCCCGCGCACGCCGCCGCCGTGGGCAAGGAGATCAGTGCGGGCATTGAGGCGTTGGAGCACCCGCTGGTGCGCCAGGTGCGCGGCCGCGGGCTGCTGCTGGGCGTGGTCCTCACCAAGCCGGTGGGCCCGGCCGCAGTGACCGCCGCGCGCGAAGCCGGGTACCTGATCAACGCCACCGGCCCGGACGTGCTGCGCCTGGCCCCGCCGCTGGTTCTCACCGTGCAGCAGGCGCAGAGCTTCCTCCGCGCGCTGCCCGCGATCCTTGACGCCGCCGCAGCAGGAGCGACCCCATGACCCGTCACTTTCTCCGCGATGACGACCTCAACCCCACCGAGCAGGCCGAAGTTCTGACCCTAGCGGCCCAGCTGAAGCTCGCCCCGTTCGCGCACCGCCCGCTGTCCGGTCCCCAGGGGGTGGCAGTCATCTTCGAGAAGAACTCCACCCGCACCCGGTTCTCCTTCGAAGTGGGCATCGCCCAGCTGGGCGGGCACGCCGTCGTGGTCGACGCGCGCACCATGCAACTGGGACGGGAGGAGACCATCGACGACACCGGCCGGGTGTTGTCGCGTTACGTCAGCGCCATCGTCTGGCGCACCTTCGCCCAGAAGCGGCTGGAGCTGATGGCCGCGGGATCGGTTGTCCCGGTGGTGAACGCGTTGTCCGACACCTTCCACCCGTGCCAGGTGCTGGCCGATCTGCAGACCGTCGCCGAACGCAAGGGGCGCCTCGCGGGGCTGCGGCTGACCTACTTCGGTGACGGTGCCAACAATATGGCGCATTCGCTGCTGCTCGGGGGGGCGAGCGCCGGAATGCACGTCACGGTGGCCGCCCCCACCGGGTTCGACCCGGACCCCGAGGTGCTGGTCGCGGCCAAGCAACGCGCCGAGGACACCGGCGGTTCGGTCGCCACCACCATCTACTCACACGCGGGTGCCGACGGGGCCGACGTGCTGGTGACCGACACCTGGACGTCCATGGGCCAGGAAGACGATGGACTGGACCGGGTGCGCCCGTTTCGGCCGTTCCAGATCAACGCTGCCCTGCTCGCCCGGGCCGCAGCGGATCCGGTGGTGCTGCATTGCCTGCCCGCTCACCGTGGCATGGAGATCACCGACGAGGTGCTCGACGGTCCGCACAGCGCGGTCTGGGATGAGGCCGAGAACCGGTTGCACGCCCAGAAGGCCCTGCTCACCTGGTTGTTGGAGCGGCGGTGACCGCGGTGGTCAGCCGGGTGGTGCGCCAGGCGCGGATCGTCGCCCTGCTCGCCGGGCACCGGGTGCACAACCAACCCGAACTGGCTGCCCTGCTGGCCGCGGAAGGCATCGAGACCACCCTGGGCACCCTGTCCCGGGACTTGGACGAGCTGGGTGCGGTGAAGCTGCGAGGGGTGGACGGCGGCGCCGGGGTGTACGTGGTGCCCGAGGACGGCAGCCCGATCCGGGCCGTGGAAGGGGGCACCGACCGCCTGGCGCGGCTGGTGTCGGACCTGCTGGTCTCCGCCGACTCCAGCGCGAACCTCGCCGTGCTGCGCACCCCACCGGGTGCGGCCAACTTCCTGGCCAGCGCCTTGGACCGCGCTGGGTTGCACGACGTGGTCGGGACCGTAGCCGGGGATGACACCATCCTGGTGGTGGCCCGCCCGCCGCTGACCGGCGCAGCCCTCGCCACCAAGCTCTCCCAGCTCGCTGGGACCCCGCACACTCAAGCCAAGGAGCACACCTCGAATGCCTGACCGCGTCGTCCTCGCCTACTCCGGTGGGCTGGACACCTCCGTCGCCATCAGCTGGATCGGCCAGGAGACCGGGGCTGAGGTGGTGGCGGTGGCCATCGACCTCGGCCAGGGCGGGGAGGACATGGAGGACATTCGCCAGCGCGCGCTGGGCTGCGGAGCGGTGGAATCCGTCGTCGTCGACGCCCGTGACGAGTTCGCCGAGCAGTACTGCCTGCCTACCGTGCAGGCCAATGCCCTGTACATGGACCGCTACCCGCTGGTATCGGCGATCAGCCGGCCGCTGATCGTGAAGCACCTGGTGGCCGCCGCCCGGGAGTTCGGTGGGGGCACCGTCGCGCACGGATGCACCGGTAAAGGCAACGACCAGGTGCGGTTTGAGGTCGGCATCGGGGCGCTGGGCCCGGACCTCGACGTCATCGCCCCGGTCCGCGATTATGCCTGGACCAGGGAGAAAGCCATCGCGTTCGCGGAGAGCAACGCCATCCCGATCAACGTGAGCAAGCGCTCCCCGTTCTCCATCGACCAGAACGTGTGGGGCCGGGCGGTGGAGACCGGGTTCTTAGAGGACCTGTGGAACGCCCCCACCAAGGACGTCTACAGCTACACCGAGGACCCGACGGTTAACTTCCTCGCCCCCGACGAACTGGTGCTGGCCTTCGAGCGGGGGGTTCCGGTGAGCATCGACGGCCGCCCGCTCAGCATGCTGGCGATCATCCAGGAGCTGAACACCCGGGCCGGGGCGCAGGGGGTGGGCCGCATCGACATGGTGGAGGACCGCCTGGTCGGCATCAAGAGCCGTGAGGTGTACGAGGCGCCTGGTGCGATGACCCTGATCACCGCCCACCAAGAGCTGGAGAACGTCACAGTGGAGCGGGAACTGGCCCGCTTTAAGCGGCAGGTGGAGCAGCGCTGGGGTGAGCTGGTCTACGACGGGTTGTGGTTCTCCCCGCTCAAGGACGCCCTCGACGTCTTCTTCGCCAACACCCAGGAGAACGTCACCGGGGAGATCCGGCTGGTGTTGCATGGGGGCAGCGTGGTCGTCAACGGCCGGCGCAGCGCCCGCTCGCTCTACGACTTCAACCTGGCCACTTACGACGAGGGGGACACCTTCGACCAAGGGCTCGCGAAGGGTTTCGTGCAGCTGCACGGGCTGTCGTCGAAGATCGCCGCCAAACGCGACCTGGGTTCGTGACCGTCTCCGGTTCGCTGTGGGGCGGGCGCTTCGCCGATAGGCCCGCCGCGGCGATGGCTGCGCTGAGCCGCTCCACCCACTTTGACTGGGTGCTCGCGCCGTACGACGTGCGGGCCTCCCAGGCGCACGCCCGGGTGCTGCACGCGGCCGGTCTGCTCACCGACGACGACCTCGCCACCATGCTCGACGGGCTCACCCGGCTCGGCGTGGACGTGGACAGTGGCGCGTTCGGCCCCGAGCTGGCTGACGAGGACGTGCACAGCGCCCTCGAGCGGGGGCTCATCGACCGGGTCGGGCCGGAGGTGGGCGGGCGGCTGCGGGCCGGGCGCTCCCGCAACGACCAGGTGGCCACCCTGTTCCGGATGTGGTTGCGCGATGCGGTGCGGGTGGTGGCCGACGGGGTGCTCGACGTGGTGGACGCCCTAGGCGCCCAGGCCGCGGTGCACCCGGACGCCGTGATGCCGGGGCGTACCCACTTACAGCACGCACAGCCGGTGCTGCTGGCCCATCACCTGCTGGCCCATACCCATTCGCTGCTGCGCGACGTGGCCCGGTTGCGCGATTTCGACGTCCGCGCTGCGGTGTCGCCCTACGGTTCCGGGGCGCTCGCGGGGTCCTCGTTGGGGCTGGACCCCGATGCGGTGGCGGCCGAGTTGGGTTTCGACTGCGCGGCGGAGAACTCCATCGACGCGACGAGTTCGCGGGACTTCGCCGCCGAGGCAGCGTTCGTGCTGGCCATGATCGGGGTTGATCTGTCTCGCCTCGCCGAGGAGATCATCCTCTGGAGTACAGCTGAGTTCGGCTACGTCACGCTGCCCGACGCGTGGTCCACCGGCAGCTCGATCATGCCGCAGAAGAAGAACCCCGACGTCGCCGAACTGACCCGGGGGAAGTCCGGTCGGCTGATCGGCAACCTCGCGGGGCTGTTGGCCACCCTGAAGGCGCAGCCGCTGGCCTACAACCGGGACCTGCAGGAGGATAAGGAGCCATTGTTCGACTCCGTCGCCCAGCTGCGGTTGCTGCTGCCGGCGCTCACCGGGCTGGTCGCCACCCTGCACTTTCACACCGACCGGATGGCGGAGCTGGCCCCGGCCGGGTTCACCCTCGCGACCGACATCGCCGAGTGGCTGGTACGACAGGGCGTGCCGTTCCGGGTGGCGCACGAGGCGGCGGGTGGTTGCGTGCGCGCCGCGGAGGCCAGGGGAGTAGGCCTGGCCGAGCTGAGCGACGCCGAGTTCGCCGCTGTCGACGTGCACCTCGTCCCGGCGGTGCGCGAGGTGCTGAGCGTGTCGGGCTCCATCGCCTCCCGGGACGGGCACGGCGGGACAGCCGGGGTGCGGGTGGCCGAGCAACTGGCCGGGGTGCACCGATCGGCGGCGGAGCACCGGGCGTGGGCGAGCGCGAGCCGCTGAGGCAGGTGCTGGCCGGGCACCCCACCAACGCTGCGCGGGCACTGTTAGGCGCGACCCTGCACGGGCGCGGGGTCAGTGTCCGGATCGTGGAGGTGGAGGCGTACTGCGGTGAGCAGGACCCCGCCTCGCACGCGTATCGGGGCCGGAGCCTGCGCAACGCCGTCATGTTCGGGCCGGCCGGGCACCTCTACGCCTACTTCGTTTACGGCATGCACACCTGCGTGAACGTCAGCACCGGTCCGGACGGCGTGGCCTCCGCGGTGTTGCTGCGCGCCGGGGAGGTGCTTAGCGGTGCTGAGGTGGCCACCGGCCGCCGTCCGACATCCCGGCGCACCGCCGACCTGGCCCGTGGGCCGGCGAACCTCGCTCTCGCGCTGGGGGTCACGCTGGCCGATAGTGGCATCGACCTGCTGGCCGGGGCGGACGTGCGCCTGGAGCTGGACGAGTCCGTGGTGGAGGTGGCCGTCGGACCCCGCGTGGGCGTCAGCGCGGCCGCTGACGTGCCGTGGCGGTTCTGGGTGCCCGGGTCGCCCGCGGTATCGGCCTACCGGCGGGCTCTGCGTGCTCCTGGCTGAGCCGCCGATAATCTCCCGACGTGCAGATCAACACACCCATCCCTGCTGAACGGACGTCCTTCACGCCTTCGCATTGCTGGCCATTTCTGGACCTGCGCGCCACGGCTGGCGACCTGGAGCTGCGCTACCTCGACGACAACACGCTGTTCGAGCTTGCGCAGCTGGCGGGGAGCGGGGTGCACGCCGAATACCAAATGCCGTTCCTGGTTCCCTGGACGAGGGGGAACCCCCTACAGGTGGCGCGGAGTGTGCTGGCCTACCAGTGGGCGGCCCGGGCCAAGATCGCACCGCAGCACTGGGTCCTAGAGCTTGCGGTCGTGTTCGCGGGGGTGCCGGTCGGTGTGCAGGCGATCTCCGCGGATGATTTCGCGGTCAGCAGAACCGTGGACACCGGGTCCTGGCTCGGCCGCCGCTATCAGGGTGCGGGCATCGGTACCCGGATGCGGGCGCTGGCACTGCACCTAGCCTTCGACGGGCTTGGGGCGCAGGCGGCGACCACCGCAGCCTGGCAGGACAACTTCGCCTCGCAGGCGGTTACCAGCAAACTCGGGTACCAGCCGAACGGCCACACGACTCGCTCGCGCGAAGGCCGACCGGTGATCGACCTGCAGTACCGACTGGAGCGGGCCACGTGGCAGGCCGGCCGGGAGCAATTCGGGCCCGTGGACCTGCACGGCGTGCAACCCGTCCGGGAGTTCCTGGCCGTCACCTGACCCTGCCCGATGACGAGACCACCGCGCGGCCGCTTGTGGAACAGTCGCCGCAATGAGCGCCTCCTTCACGATAGATTTGGCCACGGCAGGAATCGATCAACTGGAGCAGGCTCAGCGGGCCGGCGAGGTGACGTCAGTGACGCTGACCGATGGTTACCTCGCGCGGATCGACGCACTGAGCGTCCACGGGCCACACCTGAACGCGGTGCGATGTCTCGATCCGACCGCGCGTGCGCAGGCCGCAGCACGTGATGCCGAGCGTGCCAGCGGCGCGGTATGCGGTCCGCTGCATGGGATTCCAGTGCTCGTCAAGGACAACATCGACGTAGCCCACCTGCCGACGAGCGCCGGATCTGTTGCGCTGGCGCACTCGGTTCCTGTGGCCGATGCACCGTTGGTGGCTGCGTTGCGTCGAGCCGGTGTGGTCATTCTCGGCAAAGCCAACCTGACCGAGCTCGCGAACTACACCACCGAAGGAATGCCGTCGGGGTACAGCTCGCTGGGCGGCCAGGTGCTGAACCCCTACGACGCGAGTTGCACCCCGAGCGGGTCCAGCTCGGGTTCGGCGGTTGCCGCGGCTGCGGGTCTGGCGGCTGCTGCGGTCGGCACCGAGACGTCGGGCTCGATCCTCAGTCCGGCGCAGGCGTGCTCGGTGGTCGGCGTGAAACCGACGGTGGGTCTGGTGAGCCGCACCGGAGTGGTACCCATCTCCAGCACGCAGGACACGCCGGGGCCGATGACGCGCAGTGTGCGCGATGCCGCTTGGTTGCTCGCGGCGATGATGGGCGGGGGATCCACTGGGGATGACGCCCACCACCTCGTCGGCGGAGGTGACCCGGAAGATCCGGCCACCGCCAACTGCCCGCTGACGGCCGCGGACCTCACCGCGGAGCTCAGCGGTGACGCCTTACGTGGCGCGCGTCTGGGGGTGATCGCCGACACCAGCGAGATCTTCGCGGCAGCCCTCGAGGTTCTGCGCCGCCGCGGCGTGACGTTGGTGGAGGTGGCCCTGCCGGAGGTGACCGCGGAGAGCGTGCTCAGCTACGAGTTCGCCCGAGATTTCCGCACCTACTGCGCCCGGTTGCCTGCCGGTTGCCCAGTGCGGACCCTCGCCGACGTCGTCGCATACAACGACGCGCATGCCCGCGACGCGTTGAAGTTCGGTCAGACGCTGCTGCTGGAGAGCGCCAGGGTCGACCTCGACGACCCCGATACGCTCGCCCGGTACACCACCGCCCGCGAGTGGGGCCTCGACCAGGCGCGGGCCGCCATCGACTCTGCGCTGACCGTGAACCGGCTCGATGCCGTCGTCTCCGCCTCCGCCGCCACCCGGGTGGGAGCTCGCGCCGGCTACCCGTCAGTCTCCGTACCCGCCGGGTACACGACCCACGGGCGCGAACCGGTCAGCGTGGTGTTCCTCGGCACTGCCTGGAGTGAGCCGCGGCTACTGGCGCTAGCGCATGACTATGAACAGGCATCTCTGATGTGGCGCAGCCCGGCGGAGGTGAACCCCAGCCTTTTCCGGTCATCGATGGATGGGTGATCGGGCCGCCAGCGCCTGCTGCCGCGGCCGGTGTCATCCGGCTCGGGGTTGTGCGGTGAGGGTGGGTGGGTGGTGGAGGGGGTTGGTGGCCGGTATTCGGGTGGGGTCGAGGTAGGCCGGGGCGGTCCATTCCACGTGCCCGGTGGTGCCGATTCCCACGGTGTAGCCGTCGTGGGTGATGAGTGCGTGGTCGTAGGGGCAGACGAGGGCGAGGTTGGTGATGTTGGTGGGCCCGCCGTGTTGCCATGGCGTGAGGTGGTGCACTTCGCACCAGGCGGCGGGGATGTCGCAACCGGGGCGGGTGCAACCCCGGTCGCGGGCGGTCAGGGCGAGGCGTTGGGCGGGGGTGGCGAGGCGGGTGGTGCGGGAGAGGTAGAGGGGTTGTCCCCCGGAGTCGAACAACCCCAGCACCCAGTGGGCGGTGGTGGCCAACCGGAGGGCGTCGGGGATGGTGAGGGTGGTGCCGGTGGCGGTGCGCACCAGCGCCCCGTCGGGGTTCGGCACCGGGCGCACCGGGCCTGCTGCTGACGGCGCGGTATTCGTCAGGGCGGCTTCCAGCTGGGTGATGGTCATGGTGAGGATGACGGTGGCGGGCAGGCCCCGGTTACTGGGCAGTGTGCTGGTGGCGAGCAGGGTGCGGCACAGGGCGCCGAGCGCGTCGTGGCGGCGTTGGGAGGGGGACCGCGGGTCCGGCACACCCGCACCGTCAGGGGTGGGTCGGGCGAGGGCGCCGAGGGCGGCGTCGAGCAGGGCCCGGGTGGTGGGGTCGAGGAGTCCGTGGACCGGGCTCATCCCGTCCCCGCCTTGGACGCCGATCACCAGCCCGCGGCGGCGGGCCCGGTCGGCGTCGTCGCTGAGGTCCCCGTCAGGGTCCAGGTGCGCGAGGAGCCGTTCACCGGCGGTGGCCAACTCCGCGGGGCGCAGTTGGGTGGCGTGGGTGGCCAGGCTGTGTTCGGCTGCTACCACCAGGTGCGGGTCCAGGGTGTGCGGTAAGGCGTGCAGGACCCGGGTGATGACCACCGCGTGCGCCGCGTCAATGCCCCCGGCGGCTTGGGCGGTGGCCGTCGCGGCAAGGACCGGGGGTCGGGGTTGACCGGTGACACTGACCCGGGGTCCCAGGACTTCCGCGGCCCGGACCCGGGCCCGCGCCACCGCGGGGTCCAGGTGCAGCAGGTGACCGAGTAACCCCGCCGTCCCCCGGTGCAGGTGTTTCGCGGCCAACGACCGGATTCCTAGTTCGGTGATCAGGGCGTGATCGATCACCGGTAACCGGCGGCGTTGGGTTTCGACCTCCCGCAGCACCCCCAGCACCTCCTCGTCATCGAGGCGGTCGAACACCAGGGCGTGCAGGGCATCGACCGCGGCCGTCAACCCCGCCACCGCCGCCACCACCTGAGTAGAACTCATGTTCGAAGCCTAACCACCACCCCCGACAAAAACGGCGGAGCGTTCTGGGCTCGCCCGCGACCCTCTGTGAAGATCTCCATGTGAGGCGTCTGTTGAGTGATCACTGTTCCGGGCTTGGCGACGCGCCGTACCCGTATGCCGCCGTGTGGGTGCGGTGATCAGGCCGCGGTAGCGAAGGTGGTGCGGAGCGCTGCCGCGCTGCGTTCACTCGACCCGAATATCCGTGACAACGCCAGCGGCCACAGTCATGTTCAGCCGACCCGGCCGCAGGCTCTGCCGGTGCGGCATGGGAACGCCGTCCACCTTGACCACTCGGCACAGCAGTCCGTGTTCTGACGCCCGGACCCAGGCGTCCGGAAGTGCAAGTCCGACGAGCGAGGGCGCGACGGCTAGTGCGGCCCTATGCGACTCCCGCATAGGAGGATGCGCGTCTGGCATCGGGGTCAACTTCTCAGACGTTCTACACTGGCCTAACCATCGTACCTTGCGACAAATCCCATTTCGCACTTGTGGGAATACTTAGTGCAGTGTCGTAGCCGGCGCGCCGGTCTGTGAAGATCTCCATGTGGAGACCTCTGTCGAGTTGATCACTGCTCCGGGCTTGGCCACGGCGCCGTACCCGTATGCCGCCGTGGTGCGCGGCGCCTCGAACATAATCTTCACCGCGGGCGCCTGCCCGCTGGATGAGGACGGGCACACTGTGGCTGTCGGGGACTTCGCTGGCCAGGCAGAGCAGGTCATGGTCAACCTCAAGGCCGCACTGCTCGCCGCGGGTGCGGACCTGACTGATGTGGTCAAGACCACGGTGTGCGTCGCGAGCGCTACTCGGGACGACCTGGTGACAGCCTGGGACGTGGTCCACCGCTACTTTGGCGACCATCAGGTCCCGAGCACGTTGCTCGGGGTCGCCACACTCGGCTATCCCGACCAACTCGTTGAGGTCGACGCCGTCGCGGTGCGCCGGTCATCATGCAGTCGGCGTTAGACGTACCTACGGTGTCAGCATGGTGCCCCCTATTCAGGACGAGTCACTCGGGGCTCCCACGCCGATTCTTGTGGCTGCCGTCGCAGTAAGGGGCGATCGCGGTCCGGCCGCAGCGGCACAGGGCGATTGCGCCCTCGCGGCGGCTCACCGGGACGCCGGCACCGTCGAGGACCACGGCCGGTCCCCGCACCAACAGGGGACCGTCGGGGCAGACGGTGATGGTGACCGCGCTAGCCGACAATTCCTCCAGCTCGCGGCTCGGGGTGGTGTCCATGCCGCAGGCCTACCCGCTCACCCCCCCGATGCGCGACTCGGGCGCACCACCTCCATGCCCCTGCCCAGCGCCCGTGGACCACTCAGCGAGTTGGTCCTCGCAGCGATCACTGATCGTGGGCCTACGTCCGCGGTGCTGACCGGTGCCCGCGCGGCTGCGTGGGCGGATCCGCTGCGGGACGATGACTTTCAGCTCACCCTGACGGTGCTCTACGAACTGCACTTGCAGGGCCTGGCTGGAGTCAACGACGACCTGGAGTGGAACGTCGACCTGCTGGGCGCGCGCGCTGTGCTGGAGGGGCACTTCGAGCGGGCACTGCGACAGCTCGTAAAGACGCCCCACGTCACCCCCCACACCGTGCCGCAGGCGTTGATCGCCATGACGTCCGCCGACGGCGGACCGGGGCTGTCCCGCTACCTCGCCCGCGACGCCACCCTGGCACAGTGGCAGGAGTTCCTCACCCACCGTGCGGTGTACCACCTGCGTGAGGCGGATCTGCATACCTTCGGGATCCCGCGCCTGGCCGGGACGCCTAAGGCGGCGCTGGTGGAGGTGCAGTCCGACGAGTACGGCGGCGGACGCCCCGAGCGGATGCATTCCGCGCTGTTCGCCAGGACCCTACGAGCGGTCGGCCTGGACGATACCTACGGCCACTACATCGACGTGGTCCCCGCGCTAACGCTGGCCTCGCTGAACACCATGTCGCTGTTCGGCCTGCACCGCCGCCACCTCGGCGCCTTGGTCGGTCACCTGTGCGGGGTGGAGATGACCTCATCGGGTCCCAACAGGTTGTACGGCAACGGTTTACGCCGGCTGGGGTTCGACCGCCAGGCCACCCTGTTCTTCGACGAGCACGTGGAAGCTGACGCGGTGCACGAGCAGATCGTCTGCCGCGACCTGGCCGGTGGCCTGGCCATCCAACAGCCGGAACGCGCCCGCGACGTTGTGTTCGGGGCCGCCGTCTGCCTGGCGGTCGACGCCCTCGGTGGCGAGCACATGATGGCGAGTTGGGCGGCGGGACGCAGCTCGCTGCACCCAGGTCCTTGAGGGGGCGCAGCGGCTACTGCCCGGTGAGCGCGCCGATTGCCGCGGCCACGGCCAGCACCCGCCGCGCCTGCTCGACGTGCAGGTTCTCGATCATCCGACCCCGCACCGTGACCACCCCGCGCCCGTCGTTCTGGGCTGCCTCGAACGCGTCAATGATCTCGCGGGACAACGCGATCTCGTCCTGGGTGGGGGCGAAAGCGGTGTTGCACGGCGCAACCTGTGTCGGGTGGATCAGTGTCTTGCCGTCGAACCCGAACTCCCGGGCCTGGCGGCACTCCGCACCGAACCCCTCGAGGTCGGCCACGGTGTTGTACACCCCGTCCAGGATCTCCTTGCCGGCCAGCCGAGTCGCGAGCACCGCCAGTGACAGCCCGGCCAGCAGCGGTGCTCGGCCCGGGACGTGCTCGGCCCGCAGTTCCTTCGCCAGGTCGTTGGTCCCCATCACCAGCACGCTCAGCCGCGCCGAGGATGTGGTGATCTCCTCGGCGTGCAGGATCGCTACCGGTGTCTCCAGCATCGCCCAGATGGTGGTGTGCTCGGGGGCACCGCCGGCCTGCAGTGCCCGTTCGATGGCGTGCACGTCGTCCGCCGAGTTGATCTTGGGCACCACCACCGCTGCTGGGCCGGCCGCAGCGGCTGCCCGCAGGTCATCGTTGTGCCACGGGGTGCCGATCCCGTTGACCCGGATCGCCACCTCGCGCTGACCGTAGGAGCCGGACGCGGCCGCGGCGCACACTCGTTCCCGCGCATCAGCTTTGGCCTCGGGTGCGACCGCGTCCTCCAGATCCAGGATCAGCGCGTCAGCGGGGATCGTCTTCGCCTTCTCCAGGGCGCGCTCATTCGCACCGGGCATGTACAGCACCGAGCGGCGCGGCCGCACGGTGGGCGCACTCACGACGGGGACCCGGCGAAGCCGTACAGCTCAGCGAGCTCGGGGTCTCGCTCGGCGAGCTGGTGAGCCAACTGCACCATCACATGGCACTGCTTCACGGAGGCGTCATCTTCCATCTTGCCGTCGATCATCAGCGCACCCGTCCCGTCGCCCATCGCGTCGATCACCTGCTGAGCGTGTCGCACATCGGCGGGGTCGGGGGAGAACACCCGTTTGGCGATGGCGATCTGTACCGGGTGCAGGCTCCACGCCCCGACACAGCCCAGCAGGAACGCGTTGCGGAACTGGTCCTCGCAGGCCACGGTGTCCTTGATGTCGCCGAAGGGTCCGTAGAACGGCAGGATTCCTGCCGCCGCGCAGGCGTCCACCATCCGGGCGATGGTGTAGTGCCACAGGTCCTGTTGGTAGCTGATGCGCGGGGCGTCGATCTGGCCGTCGGTGGCGTCTTGGCGCACCAGATACCCGGGGTGCCCGCCCCCGACGCGGGTCGTTTTCATCCGCCGGTTCGCGGCCAGGTCGGCCGGCCCCAGCGACAGGCCCTGCATGCGGGGGCTGGCCACGCAGATGTCCTCCACGTTGGCGACCCCACGCGCGGTCTCCAGGATGGCGTGCACCAGGATGGGCCGCCGCACCCCGGCGCGGGCCTCCAGCTGCGCCAGCAGACGATCCACGTAATGGATGTCCTCTGGGCCCTCCACCTTCGGCACCATGATGACGTCGAGGGTGTCGCCGATCTCGGTGACCAGCGTCGTCAGGTCCTCCAGCACCCAGGGGGAGTCCAGGCTGTTCACCCTGGTCCACAGCTGGGTGTCGCCGAAGTCGTTGTCTTTGGCCACCGCGACTAGGCCGGCGCGGGCGGCTTCCTTGTTCTCCGCCTTCACCGCGTCCTCGAGGTTGCCCAGCAGGATGTCCACCCCGGCGGCGATCTGCGGGGCCTTGGCCACCATTTTCGGGTTGCTCGGGTCGAAGAAATGGATCATCCGCGACGGCCGGAACGGGATCTCCCGCACCGGGGCGGGGGCGCCGACGGCCAGTGGGCGGTAGAAGTCCCTAGGCGAGTGCACCGGGTGACTCTATGACGCGCACCCACCCAGGTCGCTCACCACCCCGCGGGTGCGTAATCCTTGAGGAACACCCCGTGCACATCGTCGCCTGACTCGCCCCGCACGATCGGGTCGTACACCCGGGCCGCACCGTCGACGAGGTCCAGCGGGGCATGAAAACCCTCCTGCGCCAACCGGATCTTGGTGGGGTGCGGGCGCTCGTCGGTGATCCATCCGGTATCCACGCTGGTCATCAGGATGCCGTCAGTGAACATCTCCTGGGCGCTGGTGCGGGTGAGCATGTTCAGCGCGGCCTTCGCCATGTTCGTGTGCGGGTGTCCCGGCCCCTTGTATCCGCGGCTGAACACCCCCTCCATCGCGGACACGTTCACCACATAGGTCCGCCGCGCCGGTGCGGCAGCCATCGCCGGGCGCAGCTTGCTGATCAGGATGAACGGGGCGGTGGAGTTACACAGCTGCACCTCCAGCAACTCCATCGGGTCCACCTCCTCCACCCGCTGCGTCCAGCTGTTCACCTCGTGCAGGTCGGGCACCAGTCCGCCGGCGTCGATGGCGGTCCCGGCTGCCACCCGCGCCGGGGTGGCGGACCCGGCGCGCAGGGCCAGGGCGGTGAGTGCGTGCGGGGTCGGGTGTTGGCTGAGCGAACCCGCCAGCACCGCGGGGTGCGCGTCGCTGACGTGGTCGAAGGTGACCAGCTCAGGCAACGGACCATTGGGCAGGGGGCCGGACTCGGCGGCCACGAGGGGTGCGTACGAGCCGGGGGAGCGTCGGACTGTCTGGGCGGCGTTATTGATCAGGATGTCCAGGGGTCCCTGCGCCGCCACGGTGTCGGCGAGGGCGACCGCCTGGGCGGGGTCTCGCAGGTCGATACCGACCACCCGCAACCGGTGTAACCAGTCGGCGCTGTCGGGCATCGCCGTAAACCGCCGCACCGCGTCCCGGGGGAACCGGGTGGTGATGGTGGTGTGCGCACCGTCACGCAACAGCCGCAAGGCGATATACATGCCAATCTTCGCGCGGCCGCCGGTCAGCAGCGCCCGGCGCCCGGTCAGGTCGGTGCGGGCGTCTCGCTTGGCCCGGTTCAGCGCCGCGCAGGTGGGGCACAGCTGGTGGTAGAACGCGTCTACCTCGGTGTAGCGCTGTTTACACTGGTAGCAGGGCCGCGGCCGCAACAGGGTGCCGGCGGTGGCGCCGGGCACGCTGGAGATCAGCGGGATGCCCTGGGTTTCGTCGTCGATGCGGTCGGGGGAACCGGTGGCGGTCGATGCCACCACCGCGCGGTCGGCGACGCTGAGCGCGTCCCGCCGGGCGATCCGCCGGTTGATCTTCACGGCTTTGAACAACCGCGCTGTGGCCCGCCGCAAGACCACGACGTCGGGGTGCTCGGTGGGCAGCAGGTCAGCCTGGGCCAGCACCCGCAGACACACAGCAAGCTCCCGCGGATCGATCCCGTCGTTGCTGTTCACTGCCACCTCGCTGCTCTGGCTGACTGCCGCGCGAACCCTACGGGGGTGTGGGGGAGGATCACGGTCGTGCCCGACCACATTCTCGATGAACTGGGTTGGCGTGGACTGCTCGCCAACACCACCGACCTGCCCGCGTTGCGCGTCCAGCTCAGTGCGGGACCGCAAACGTTCTACTGCGGCTTCGACCCCACCGCCCCCAGCCTGCACATCGGCAACCTGCTGCAGCTACTCACGGTGCGGCGGTTGCAGCTTGCCGGGCATCGCCCGTTGGTACTGGTCGGGGGTTCCACCGGCCTGATCGGCGACCCGAAGGAGTCCGGGGAACGCTCGTTGAACAGCGCTGACGTGGTCGCCGACTGGGTGGATCGCATCCGCACCCAGGTGAGCCGGTTCGTCGACTACGACGGGAGCAACGCCGCTACCACAGTGAACAACCTGGATTGGACGGCCGGGTTGAGCGCCATCGACTTCCTCCGCGACGTCGGCAAGCACTTCCCGGTCAACCGAATGCTGGATCGCCAGGTCGTAAGCAGCCGGCTGGAGGCCGGCATGAGCTACACCGAGTTCAGCTACGTACTGCTGCAGTCGCTGGACTACCTGGAACTGCACCGCCGGTACGGGTGCGTATTGCAGACCGGGGGCAGCGACCAGTGGGGCAACATCACCGCCGGGGTCGAGCTGGTGCGCAGGGCCACCGGAGACCGAGTTCACGCCCTGGCGACCCCGCTGGTCACCCGGGCCGACGGCACCAAGTTCGGCAAGACCGAGGGCGGGACGGTGTGGCTCGATCCGACAATGACCTCGCCGTACGCCTTCTACCAGTTCTGGGTCAACGCCGAGGACGCCAAGGTGGCGGAGTACCTGCGGCTGTTCACCTTCCTACCCGCCGGTGAGCTCGCCGAGCTGGACGCCGCAACGGTGCAACGCCCCCAGGCCCGGGCCGCGCAACGCCGCCTCGCGGCAGAGGTCACCACTCTGGTGCATGGCCACGCCCAGGCGCGTGCCGTCGAGCTGGCCAGCACAGCGCTGTTCGGCCGCGGCGAACTGGCGGAGCTAGACGAGGCGACGCTGCGCTCGGCGCTCGCCGAGGCCACCCTGGTACCCGTCGGTCGCGACCAGCCCCGCACCATCATCGATCTTCTCCTCGCCACCGGCCTGGCCGAGAGCCGCAGCGCTGCGCGGCGCGCGCTGACCGAGGGCAGCGTCACGGTGAACAACCAGCGAGTCAACACCGAGCAGTGGCGCGCCACCAGCGAGGCTGCGCTGCACGGTCGGCTGCTGGTGCTACGCCGTGGCCGCCGCCACACGGCGGGAGTTGAGCTAGAACGCTGACTACGCGGCCGCACCGACCCAAAGACCATGTGTCAGGCGCTGGCCAGGCGATTTGACTCCATCAGTCGGCGTGCGTAACTTTGCCCATGTCGCCAGGCGGGACGCCGAACCGGTCATCACGACGGTCACGAGGTCGCACCGCCGGAATTGCTTCATCCAGGGGTGTTCGCAGCTGTGATAGCGGGCGCGTACAGTGGTGCAAGCTCGACAGCCCCCGAAGTTCCGGGCCAACGGTCCGTCGCTTCAGGTGTGCGTGTGTTCTTTGAGAACTCAACAGTGTGCCGAATTTTGTTGGTGCCATTTGTTTTTGTTTGGGCTTCTGCGCGCCTTGTTGTTGGGGGTGTGTGGGGGTTTGTTTGTGCTAGCTTTGA